>WNFL01269367.1_pt1 | contig 23975 bp, 19 predicted proteins | sample 5400361 | NCBI WGS metagenome assembly WNFL01 (sample SAMN13153351, study PRJNA577476) | soil metagenome | isolation source: 40 cm soil on Douglas fir-dominated hillslope | place: USA:California | collected 2013-09-17
TTCTGCGATTGAAAGTAGAGAGGGGCGTATTTGCGAATGTTCTCTTTCTGGCTCTGGATCCTGTTTTCGTTAGCCGCGTTGCTGAGGGGCTGGAGTTAGACGCAGACCGTATTGAACTCATTGAGAAGCGAGGAGGTAGCGACCCTACGCTTCAGCACATTGCTATGGCATTGCGGGACGGAGTCCAGAGCGGCGCTGCCCATGACCGCATGTATGGTGAGGGATTATCAACAGCGCTCGCCGTTCACCTCCTACGCGAATATGGCGCGGCAGTGCTCGGGCCGAAAAGGCAGTATGGTAGGTTGCCGCGAGAAAAGCTGGTGCGGGCTGTCGAATATATTCAAGATCAACTGGACACAGACTTAACTGTTTCCGGGATTGCTCAGGCGGTTCGTATGAGTCCCGATCACTTCACCAGGGTGTTCAAAGAGTCTACCGGCCAGTCGCCTTACCAGTACGTCGTCGATGCCAGGGTGAAAAAAGCTAGGGAACTTCTGACAACAGGCAACTTCACCATCAGCGAAGTTGCACGCCAGGTCGGTTTCGCCGATCAGAGCCATCTTACCCGTCATTTCAAAAGAGTTTTCGGCTTACCTCCTAAGAGGCTGCTTGAGTCGCAGAAGGCCAAAGATTGTGGTCTAAGAGTCTAGCGCTTCCGTCGTGCAGTTACGCACCGCCATGACGCGGTCCTGCCGTTCATAGACGGCTTCGCCAGTCATTCCACAGTTTGCGTCTACCTCGCACCTGATTGCAGTCCGGGCAGCCGTTCGGCAGCCAAATTTCATCCCCCAAAGCACAATCGTAAAAATTTCAATTTCTCATCACACTCGCAGCATCCGGTCTTTACGCGGTGATCCTGTCGCGGACCCCGGCGACGATCTCGAACGATCGGTGTCGCGCATCCTGATCGTAGATGAGGGTCAGGACCATCAACTCGTCGGCACTGAAGACGGGGTCGCATTACGAACAAGATGCCGCCTTGGGCAATCTGCCGTCGAAAAAAAGTCAGAATACTGAGCCGTGCGAGGATTTATCTTGTTCTTGTCATGAAGCATAGCCTCTTCCCCCGGGCCATGAAGAAAGAAATTGTCACTTCGCTACGATGGCGATCGGCATTCTAGCTACTCGCGCTGTTGCCCAGCAAGCGACCGATTCTACTTCACCAGCTTCCAGCGGTGCAACAACAGTCAATGATTTGGCGGCGGATCCATCTGCCTATCTTGGACAGGTTGCAGTAGTTGGCGTCGTGGCTGCCGTGAAGGCCGGTCAAGGCTTTACGATCGTTGATAAGCGTGGCAAACCGCTTATGGCTTTGATCTCTCTGATGTCGGTTGCCGGCGGGTACTTGTACCTCCTGAGACGACCGGAATGCAACTGCACCGATCCGCAGATCTGCCCGTTTCCGGGTAAATCGGGTCCTGCGAGTGCTAGGCAAAACAGTTCGCCGATCCGAACGGATTTAGACCGAAAAGAAACTGTTTGACCGCCAAGGCGACGGCCGTCGAAGCGGAATTGAAAAAAACGCAGGATAAATGTCCTGTGATTGTCTTTTAGGCATAGCGACGCGCAAACGGGAACGGCCCTCAACCAAAACATTTTGCTACGTTTCTAGGAACTAAAATTGTGAACATGGCGAACGGAGTGTAAATAAACGCAAACCATCGCTGAAGCGAGCTACCTCCTAAAATTCGATTAGAGCGCGTTTCTGAGATCGTCCGCTATCCCGATACCCGGAATTTAGAAGAATTACTCGGGCATTCCGCAAGATTTATGACAGAATTATGTCGTCTTTTATGACTTAATTATGTCGCTCGTCATCCGGTGTGATGATGGGTTTGCCAGCAAAGGGGCAACATCGACGCAGCTGTGAATATATTTTATATGACATTTATTGTATGATGTTATCGTTATGCGCTTGGCTACGAGGCAAATCCGAATCTGTGAATAACTTGTGAACCGTTTAAACCTTGTCCTTGGCGTTAGCGCCTTCAGCGGAAGTTATTGACACCGCCTCGTGGTCCGCGAGAGATATTCCAGCGCTCGCACGCAATGAAACCGGACTACCTGGCACGGGGCTTTGAGAAGATTCATGAGGATCTGTCGTTCCTCATGCATTGCTTCCGCGCAGTGCTCGAGGAACTTGGCGAAGAGGACCTGGCTAAACGGTTGCCATGGATCAGCCACGTCACGATCTCGGATCGACCAAACCCTCGCCTTTCGCAGGCCTATTCGGTCGCGTTTCAGCTGCTGAACATGGTCGAGGAAAATGTAGCGGCACAAGTGCGGCGGTTGCGGGAATCGGACTTGGGCCTGGCCAGTGAGCCGGGCCTGTGGGCTTACCAGCTAGAGAAACTCAAGAAAGCTGGCCTCTCGGAGGATCAAATCGCTCAGCGATTGCCCTATATTCGCGTGGAACCGGTGCTCACCGCGCATCCGACTGAAGCAAAGCGGTTGGCAGTGCTCGAACAGCATCGCGCCCTTTATCTTCTCCTCGTTCAGCGGGAAAACCGGATGTATACGCCGCAAGAACAGGCTGCTATTCGCGACGAAATCAAGGTGACCCTGGAACGGCTTTGGCGCACCGGGGAAGTTCATCGGACGAAACCGCGGCTTTTTGAGGAGCGCCGCAATATTGTTCATTATCTGCGTGACGTATTTCCGGCGGTGCTCGCTGACGTCGATCTCCGTTTGCGGCAGGCTTGGAGCGACTCCGGATTTAATCGAGCTGTGTTGGCGTCCGCCGATAAGCTTCCTCGCCTGCGATTCGGAACCTGGGTAGGCGGCGATCGCGATGGACACCCATTGGTAACGGCGGACGTAACCACCACAACCTTTCAGGATCTCCGGGATGCTGCCATACACGCGTTGAACGATGCGCTTGGACGTCTCATTGATCAGCTGACCCTTTCGGGAAATGACCAGGTTGCTCCTGATTATCTGGAAGAAGCGATTGGACGGCTTTCGGTAGAAATTTCCACTCCTTCGGACGACGTTTTATTCCGGGAAGAGCCTTGGCGACGTTTTGCCTACTTAATACAGAAAAAGCTCAATCAAAAACCTCCACAACAGCACTTTGCGTCTGCTATGGAGCTGCGGAAAGAACTGCTTTTGCTGGCCTCATCGTTGGAAGCAGTGGGCGCACGCCGGATCGCAGAAGCGGAGGTCCTCCGGGTGATTCGCCTGGTCGACGTATTCGGGTTTCATGGAGCAGTACTTGATATCCGGCAGAATAGTCATTTCCACGATCTCGCGATGGTGCAACTGATGGCTGCTGCCGGGGTTCCTGAAGCAGAACGGTTCATTCATAAAAGTCAGGAGGAACGGCTCGCCTTTTTGTTGGCCGAACTGGGTTCCCGTCGACCGTTCTTATCTCCCGGGACTCCGGTGGGTCCAGAGGCAGACGCGGTTCTGAGCTGTTATCGGGTCCTCAAGGATTATCGGGATAAGTTCGGACTGCGCGGCATTGGCTCATTGATTGTGAGCATGACTCGCGGCGTAGCCGATCTGCTCGCCGTATATCTTTTCTTGCGCGAGGTCGGTCTCTGGCGAGAGACCGCCGAGGGGCCAGCCTCAGAAATCCATGTCGTTCCTCTTTTCGAAACGATTGAGGACCTGGAAGCGGCACCGGAGATTGTCCGACAGTATCTGCAGCACCCTTTTGTCAAACGGAGCATCCAGATCCAGGCGGAAATTCGGGGTAGCGAGTTCCCGGTGCAACAGATCATGCTTGGCTACAGCGATAGCAACAAAGATTCGGGTCTTTTGACCAGCCAATGGGCGCTCCACTGTGCGCAGAGAGAAATTACCCGCGTATCCGATTCGAGCGGTGTTCAGGTTCGGTATTTCCATGGCCGCGGAGGAACGATCAGTCGCGGCGCCGGTCCGACGCACCGTTTTCTGGAAGCTTTGCCTCACCGAACCGTGCGCGGTGATATTCGGCTCACGGAGCAAGGCGAAACCATTGCGCAGAAATACGCCAATCGAATTACCGCCGCGTACAACCTGGAAATTCTGCTGGCGGGCGTCGCCGGCATCACCTTACAGCAAGAAGGTCAATCGGAGCGGGAAGAAACGAGCGGCGGTTTGGTCTCGCATTTGTCGAAAACCAGCCGAGACGCTTACCGCAATCTTTTGGAGATGACGGGGTTTCTCGAGTTTTTCCGTTCCGCGACACCCATTGATGCCCTCGAACTAAGCAGTATCGGTTCGAGACCGAGCCGTCGCACCGGCGAACATTCCTTGGCCGACTTGCGCGCCATACCTTGGGTATTCAGTTGGACCCAATCGCGGTTTTACTTACCGGGCTGGTATGGCCTTGGTACTGCGCTAGCCGAAATCAATCGAACACCGGCATGGAGCGAATTACTCGAGGCGGGACGGGCGTCGCCGTTTCTGCGGTTTGTTTTGACCAACGCAGAGACGAACATGCAGAGCGCTGAGCGGTCAATCATGGAACTTTACGCATCATTGGTGCCTGACAATGAGGCAGTAAAAGCGGTTTTTCGGCTCATCCTAAAAGAGTTTGATTTGACGCGGGAATTGCTTCCGGAGGTGTTAGGTGGCCGCTCCGGTGATCGTCGGCCGCGGTTCACAATGACACATCAGATTCGGGCGGACGCCCTCCTCGCCCTCCATATTCAACAAGTCGCGCTGTTGCGACAATGGCGAATTGCGCGTGAGACCCAAGACCAGTCGGCGGCTGATCTCCTTTTCTCGGATTTGCTCGTCTGTATCAACGCGATTGCCAGCGGACTGAGGACGACGGGATAGCCGCGGAATCGCCGGGATCGCCGACAGGTGGAATCGCGTCGAAGGCGCGACGTCGTCTGCTGCGACATTATGACTCTCCAACAATTGCGGCGTGAGCTGCAACGAAGGTTTTTGAACGCCTTATGCTATGATAAGTAGAAAGTTACGTTACTTAATACGCATTTTCCGAGGCTAACATCGAACCGATCGTTCGCGTCTGGTAGATCAGGTCCGTTATCGACCGTTTCTTTCATTGTAATCCGTTGGTATTTAGTCATTTGATGCTTTATTGCTTTTGATGAGCGCTCTCATTATCGTGGATATTCAAAACGATTTCCTACCGGGCGGCGCTCTAGCTGTGCGGCAAGGCGACGAAGTGATCCCGGTGATCAACGCTCTGGCGCCTCGATTCGAGCTCGTGGTTGCCACGCAAGATTGGCATCCGCGGGATCACGGCAGTTTTGCGGCCAATTATCCGGGGCGTAAGCCGGGAGAAATGATCACTTTAGCTGGCCAGCCCCAGGTACTTTGGCCGGTGCACTGTGTGCAAGGGACCAAAGGCGCGGAGATCTCTTCCCGCTTGGATATGACCCTGGTCAAGGCCATTTTTCAAAAAGGCGTCGATCCTGATATCGACAGCTATAGCGCTATTTTCGACAATGGAAGAAGACGCTCGACCGGGTTGTCGGAATATCTCGCGAAACAGGATATAAAGGAAATTTTCATTGCCGGCCTGGCTCTCGATTACTGTGTGAAGTTCACCGCTTTGGACGCGATAAGCCTCGGCCTTAAGACTTGGGTGATTCGCGACGCCTGCCGGGCGGTGAATCTGGATCCGAGCGATGGAGAGCGAGCGGTCAGCGAAATGAGATTGGCCGGGGTTCGGGTCGTTCGATCGAGAGAAATAACTAATCTCCAATATTCGACGGCTCGTTAGGGAGCAGTTTGAAGAAATGGGGAATGCGGAGTGCGGATTGCGGAATATGAAATCGTTCCGCAATCCGCATTTTTCACGTTCCCCATTCACATTATGTAAGTTTTGGTTGACATATTGGTAAGCCATCGCTTATATATCTATAAGCGATAACTTACATAAGAGTGGCAAACCAATTATTGTTCCAAGCGTTGGCCGATCCGACTCGACGCGAACTGCTCGAACGGCTTCGGTTTGGCCCCCTACCGGTCGGCAAGCTGGCACTTGGGTTGGGTATGAGTAGGCCAGCCGTTTCTCAGCATTTGCGAGTGTTGCGCGAAGCCGGCTTAGTGAGCGAAACGCGGGAAGCGACTCTCCGGTATTATCGACTCGAAAAGACCGGCTTCCTTCGGTTGAACGATTACATCGTGCGGTTTTGTGAAGAGCACACCGAGACGCGAGGGTGGACAAAAAGTCTCACGCCAAGCGAGCTTCGCCAAGGCTTCGCCGACCAAGGACGCCAAGACGCAAAGGATTCAGAGTAGGGTCTGGCTACTCAGATGTCTGTTTTGAGTCACCACTTCGCCAAAATACAGGTCACAGAACCGAAAATTGCTTATACAGAGAAACACGTAAAATACTTTGGAAGTGTCTGTTTACTAACTGATAACGAATGAATAACACCTAAGAATGGCACCGACAAGATGGGGCGACTCTCCCCTGAGGTCCCCTCGGTGCTGCCAATCAAGGCGATCGAACGAAGCGATCAGTACGACTAACCTAAGGGCGCAGTCGCCATGGCGCGAGATTTTTTATCCACGTCGGTGTCGAATCCTGGTCTGCTGCGCGTCATCATTGCGAGCCACAATGCAGGCGTTCACGCGGCGATTGGCGGCGAATAAAGCATCCATGTTCCAAATGCAACCAGAGCCAAGCCTGATACCGGGGCCAAACACCAACGTTTAGGTGCGACGCGCTCCGACAGAGCAAATATTGCGAGCAGCGCAATCCAAAGAAGATTCATGACGCCCACTGCGAAGAGCAGGAGCATTAATAGCCAGCAGCACGTGGTGCAGAACAGGCCATGTCTCCATCCCATCAGGAAGGCCCCAGTCGGGCCGTTGCGCCACTCTGTCAGCAAAAACGTTAACGGCGATCGACAATGATTGAGGCAAAAATTTTTGAGAGGTGAAAACTGGAATAAGCCGGCACCAACGAAGAGTAGGCCGCAAAGAATTGTACTTTTGGCGGTCATCTGAGGTGAGAGCAGCGCGACGCCATGCAAGACCCATTGGGCAATTGCTGCGCCCAGGCTAAACACTGACCAGACCGCGAAATATCCGGAGATGAAGAGGGCCGTTGGCACGTAGGGCTGGCCACGCTCGGCGTGTGAACGTGCAACCTTCGAAAAAAGGAGAACGAGCGGTGCGACGGCTGGAAGCATCATCGCGACCATCATCTCGATCCACATTAGAAAGAGAGGCAGCAGAGTCTGAGGCGCCCAAGGTGCTAGATTGGGCCCGCCGATGGCCATCGCTGCACAGTGGCAAATTCCGGTCGCCGCGAATCTCTCGGTCTCAAAAATCAGGTAAAACCATGCAACTCCCGCGATCCCTACCAGGGCAACGCTGACCGCCAAACGATCCCGCCGCACCACAGTCTCGATCAATCTCTCCATGGTAGCTACGGTCGTTGCCGCGATTTTCAGGGTCGCTAGTTTTGGTAATGAACCTCGGTTACAAACCCTGCTTTGTCAGAGTACCGGAAGTTAATCGTGCCGGCTGAGACCCGTAAATCACGCACCGAAACCACCTCTGCGCCTTTAAAAATAAACCCTGTGGCGTGTTCGATGCGCACAAACTCCGGCTCTCCGCTAACCGGATTTTTGACCGGTTCGAGATCGAACGCGACGCTGTCACCGATCCGGGCAGCGCTATTGCGGCCGGCCAGAAGAAATTCAAACGGGATGAAACGCGTCTCCTGAACGGCGGAGAACGTCGTGGCCAGAATTTCGAATGGCCGTAATCGCAATTGCAAGCCTGGAGGTAATCTGCGTCGAAAGACCAGGATAACGGAGCTGATGACATGGTCGCGTATAAGGGACTGGGAATATGCAGGTTACCACGAGACAGCTGGGTTGAGTCAACTCGAAATGTAGGAAGCTCACGCAGAGACGCAGCGGAGAAAAACTCACGCAAAGCAGACTTCGCCAAGGCTTCGTCGGCCAAGGACTTAAAGACTCAAAGAAAGACAATCTTCGGTAGCGGCGACTAGCCCCTTAGGCCCTCGGTGTTTCCGGCCAAAGCGATCGGACGAAGTGATTGGTATGGCTAATCTGAGGGCGCAGGGCGCCACCGCAAACCATTATCTCGTGCCGAGATGCTTGGAGCCGGCGGGGCCAAGGCGACTGCGATTTCCGGTTAGTGTAAGCCGGTCGCTCCGTTCGGATTATCAGGCTGAACAAGACAAAGTCTTCGGTTGGACAGTCGCCGCTACCGAAGATTGTCTTTCTTTGGGTTTTTTCTCTTTGGTTCCTTTTTCCACCGCGCCCTGGTGTGAGCCTCACAGTCCCGGTATGATCGAGCGCAGAACGCGGGCTTGACGTTCGCTTACTTCGATTTGGGTTCGGGCGGTGTCATCCATGATCAGTAGGAACGCGCTGCGAGGACTAGGCCTAATTTCTTTGACCCGTCGTAAATTAACCAGCGACGCGCGATGCGCCCGAAAGAAGTTGAACTCATTCAATCCCTGCTCCAGATCGCTCAATTGATAGTTGACCCACACATTATCGTCACTGGTGCGTGCTCGGACGATACCGTGGTCCATGTAAAAATAGAGGATGTCGGCCGGGTCGAGCAGTAAGAAACGATCCAGCTTACGGGCCACGATTTGGCGAAAATTGGGCGGTACGCTCGCTGTGAATTGATGCACTTCGTTGACAGCTTGGGCACGATCTTCGGCAAAATGGAGCAACCGCCAGGCACGTTCGATCATCTCCCGCAGTCGCTCTGGCTCGATAGGCTTAAGCAAATAAGCGATAGCGTTGGCGTCGAATGCGGCCATGGCATGTTCATGGAACCCGGTGACGAAGATGATCAGCGGCAACGGCAGTTCAGGCGATAGCGCCTTTAAGGTTCCAAAACCGTCCAAGCCGGGCATCTGTACGTCCAGGAATACCAAGTCTGGCTTCAGCCGCTCGATCTCAGCGACGGCTTCGAGTCCATCTTTGGCTTCGCCAATTACCTCGACATGTTCCTCGTCCTTCAGCAGCCGACGCAGACGCATTCGAGCGTTGGGTTCATCGTCAATTAGCAACGAGCGCAGTCTTTTCATTCGGCCCTGGTATCGGAATCAAAATCTGGGCGCGCGATCCAACGCGGGGCCGGCTTTCAAAAGAGAACCGGGCGCCACCACGGTAAACGGTTTGCAGTCTCTCTTCCACATTCCGGAGCCCCAACCCGGTCGAGCTTTGCTGGGAAAGCCTTTTTTCTACGTTTGCCCCCACACCATTGTCTTCGACCGTTAATTCAAGGAAGTCCGTTTGTTGGCGGGCACGAATGATCAACTGGTTCTCGCCGACCTTTGGCCCTAATCCATGCTTGATCGAGTTTTCTACCAATGGCTGGAGGATCAACGTTGGCACCGAGAGGTGCGCCACAGACTCCTGGATATCAAAGTTGACCTGAAGCCGATCGCCGAATCGAACCTTTTCGATTTCCAAATAGGTCTCCAGAAAAGAGATCTCCTCATTGATCGAGCTGAACGGACGATCGTGGTAAGTCAGCACGTGCCGAAAGATTTTAGCCAATCGGATTATCATTTCCTCAGCGGCTTGGGGCTCATCCACAATCAACGCTGCGACACTATTTAATGAATTGAATAGAAAATGCGGATTGATCTGAGCTCGCAGGGCTCGAAGCTCCGCTTCCACCAGTTGCTTCACTAGCTGTGCCTCGCGGCTGGCCCTTTCGATATTCTCTTTTTCCCGGTCGATCGCTTCCAGGCGGCGTCCAATGGTTAGACAAACTTCGCGTAGGAAATCGATCTCCGCATTGAAGAGAGTGTGGCGGCCAGGACCGGGCGAGATCTCCAAACTGAATGGTGCCGGTTCTTCCCCCTTCTGAATTGGAAATTTCCATTCGCGGACCGATTCCGAGCTGACTGGACCCGCCAATGCGATCTCTGGATCGTTCGCGCAAATGACAGCATCGGCGATACGCAATGCGCTTCTTATCAATTCTTCTCCGATATGGAAGATCCGGATTGGATCAGATTCGGTTGCGATGGTCTCACGGAACGATTTGAGAGCAACCTGATAATCGGCTTGACGGAAAATTTGCCGATCAACCAGCCAATCGCTCAGCGTTGTAATTTTCGCGTAGCAAATGACCCCTATCCAGACGATCACGGCAAAGGCGAGTACGGCCAAGCCGCGCGAGGGCACATTTTCACTCAGCGGGGACCAAAAGATTCCGCGGGCGAGGAATGAGATACCTAGCGCGAGTAAGGCTCCCAACAAGATGCGGAGGCCCTGCTGCGCAAAGATATCGCTAAAGCGAAAGCGAGAAAAACCGAAAAGGCCGCCGGCGACAATGAGCAGAATGCTGAATTGCTTGGAAAAGCCGACCACCGAGTGCAGCCAGGACGGAGGATTCGCTATATGCTCCTCTGCTACATGGATCGTTGCCAAAGAGATACCAGTCAGTAATGCTGCTGTGGAGATCCAGGTGAGCCGGCCTCGAACCCGGCCAGGCAGGAAGACCAAGGCACCGATCCAAAGGAAGAACACACCATTGTAAGCCGCAAGATCATGCCCAAGATCAAGCGGTTGCAGCCTGTTCTCCAGACTGCGCGCTTGAATAATTTGCCACGGAAGCAGTCCGGTCACATGGCCGAAGCTCAGCAACACGGCGGTCAAACCAGCTAATGCAAGAACCATTCGTCCAAGCTGCTGTCTCCAAATCGAGGCATAGGGACCCTGGGCCCAGAGTCCAAGAATGGTCAAAGGCCAGGCCGTCGCCGCGCAGAAAGCCAAGTCGCCCGCCAGAACGGCCGTGAGTGAATAGGTCGATTGATCAAGGCAAAGGGCTATTTGTTCGACCGAGGCTCCCAAAGTAAACGTGAGCGCGCATACGGCGAAACCCAGACGTGCAGCGCGATTCTCCCCGCTTGAGCGCAGCGCCAGAATGAGAAGGAGAGCCGAAAGCGGAATTCCGACGCCAAAATTGAAAGATTTCTCGATGACGCCCGAATCGTTGCCCAGAGCGTGAGCAAACAATAAGAAAAGAGGAGAACGGATCACGGATTCAGATGTCTTCGAGCGAATCGCTTCATCTTTGTCTTACAACGAAACATGCAATTAGACAGGCTTAACGTCTTGGCTCAATAGATTATTTGGAGCATCATCGCGCTTGGTGCGCCGGAAGATCCAGCGAAACGGTCGCCAACGCCGCTTACCAGTTAAGAGAAATGGATTGCGTTCACGAGGGACTTTGTTGGCTTTCATAAACCCATTGGAATGAAGACCTAAGCTAGGTCTAAGCCGCGGTGCTTCAATCGTTTGCCAACAAGCGCGGGAGATTGATCGCCTAACGCGGGCAAACAGGATCCGGACGCGGGTCAGCGGAGCGTGATGGGCGTGTGGGCCGGGCGAAACAGATCCAGCGAAGGCAGGATCTGTGAGCCTGGATCGGCAACGGAAGCGATAGAGTATTTCGGCCGTTATCAAGCTTGTCGGTTCGCGCAGGTCCTTTGGCGGGATCGACTAGAACGACCGCAAAAAGGGCCAGTCGCCGCCGGCAAAACATGCACATTCCAAGCTCACAGATCCTGCTCTCGCCGGATCTGTTTCGCCCTACCGCAGATCCCTGCCTTCGCTGAATCTGTTTCGCTCTATCGTCACATCAGGCCCAGTCGCCGAGACGCTCCCTTCCCTCGCCGCGTTCAATATCTCATTCCAGCCATTCGTTCCGGCTTCTTCCGCGTCCATCCGGAATCACTAGTTCAGGAACGACTGTCGCCTTTTATTATGACTATATGGCAGACCAAAACCTTAGCGGGACAGTCGGTGATGAACGGGTGAACAGGCGCCAGGCCGGCGAAAAAAGAAAGCAAGCAAATTGGTTCGAATCAGTCGTGGCCGGTGCCGCGATGTTGGTGGTTGGCATAGTGGGAGTGGTGGCCGTTTTCGACTGGTATTTCTTTTCGGTCGTTGATGGCATCTCGATTACCCTCGAACCGATCGTCAGCGCATTCCATCAGGCTAATGTTAATACTTCAAAGAAGCCGGAGAACGCACCGCATCGCGCCGAGCGCTCGGCAACAATCGAGCGTTTACACGAAGATTTTGCGATTTCTTCCGAGGAACAGAGTAGTCGAGCCCGGTCTCTGATTGTTCCGATGCGTTCGGCAGCCAACGGTGTCGAAGCCAATAGTCGATAGCCGATAGCCAATTCTCCAGATTACTAGCGCCGTTGCTGTTCGTGAGTGCACAGCTCCACCTCGACTTATGACCAATGCCACAGAATTTGATGAGAAAAGATTCTGGATCGTACTCTTCTCGATCATGGCGCGACGAAAGGCAGCGCGAGAAGACGCCATTGCTCAACAATCCGCCGATGAACCGCCGAAGCAGCGGAAAAACGGGATTGGCGGAGGCGCACTGGTCGCGGAGAAGCCGCCTGACGCGATTTGATCCGCGCTAACGATTCGACCATACCAGCTGAGCTTTTAGCCCGCTCTAGTGGTAGCCGGGTTCGTCACCGCTAAGACAATAACTTGGTACGAAAAGGAAGCGTGAATGAGAATCATTCTCAGTTTGTGCGGTGAATCTTGTCGGCCACCGATTCTTACTGATTTCCCTCTCCTCTGCGACCTTCCTGGTCCTTCCCGTTCGCGGGGACGAGAATTATTTCGGGTACAGTTACGGCTCCGAAAACCTCCCAAAAGGAAAATGGGAATTATATAGTTGGACCACGGGCCGCTTTGGCAAAGGAACCGGATCCTATTCCGCGTTCGATCTGAAGCAGGAAGTTGAGTACGGCGTCACCGATCGCTTCCAAATCGCGCTGGAGTGGAAGGAAAATCATACGTACTTCACCGGCGGAGCCGGTCAAGAAAGAGCAGACTCAAATACACCCGTCTGGCGCAACCGATTCTCAAACGAAACTGAGTGGGAGCGACCAAGACCGTCCCATGGCGAGAGTTTCACCACAAATTTTAAGCCGGAGATCACTACCGGCGTGACCTATCGGTTCGCCTCGAACTGGTTTCTTGGTCTAGAGACACGCTACGCGACCCAGCTGGCCAATGCCAATGTTCGGAATCAGGTAGATTGGGCATTCTCAGTTGGTCCGGCGCTTCACTACGCAGTTGGCCGGTGGTGGGCGACTTTAACCTGGTTGCCGCAGGTAGGGATGGCACGCCGATGGAGCGCGGTCAGGATCTCTGGATTTGAATAGCCACCAACGCAATGAGATTCGGCTAAAGATTGGCTTCAACTTCTGAGGGACGGTGGAGGTTAGCAGTTGGCAGTTGGCAGTTGGCAGTTAACGGTTGGCGGTTAACGATTAGTCATCGTCTTCTTTTCCATGGACGCCGCTCCAGTTGCACGATAGCCACGCTGTGATTTTATACGTCTCCAAGGTCGATGGATTCGCAACAAGCCCTTGAGGCGTACTTTGGTTTTCCAGAGTTCAGAGAGCCGCAGCAGGAAGTGATCTCTCACATCCTAGCCGGTAAGGACGTTTTCGTCCTGATGCCGACGGGTGGCGGAAAATCGCTTTGTTACCAGTTGCCTGCGCTGCTGTTGGAAGGCGTCACTATTGTTGTTTCGCCTTTGGTGGCCCTGATGAAAGATCAGGTGGATAGCTTGACCGCGCGCGGTATCGCCGCCACGCTGATCAACAGCTCGATCCCGGCCAGCGAGCAACAGCGCCGAATCCAGCAGCTGCGCAACGGCGAATTCCGTCTCGTCTATATTGCGCCTGAGCGGTTCCGGAGCCGATCATTTCTAGATACACTCGGTCGGGTAACGATCGCGTTGTTTGCCGTCGACGAAGCGCACTGCATTTCACAATGGGGTCATGACTTTCGGCCTCGCCTCGGCGCCGTTCTGGAAGAATTAGGACGCCCGCAGACGGCAGCCTTCACGGCAACGGCTACACCCGAGGTGCGATCTGATGTGGTCCAACAACTCGGTCTGCAAGAGCCAAGCCTTTTTGTCGCTGGATTTGCCCGACCGAATTTGCGCTTTCTTGTGACCGAGACAGAAAGCGAGGCGCAAAAGTATGCCCGGCTCCGGGAGCTAATCGGTCAGAATCAAACCGGGATCATTTATTGCGCTACCCGCAAACGCGTCGAACAAATCACCCAGGAGCTCAAGTCTTGGGGCGTGAAGGTAGTGGATTATCATGGTGGCATCGAGGATGAAGCACGGCGGACTGCCCAAAATCAGTTTAAACAGAGCGAGTGCGATGTCGTGGTCGCGACCAATGCGTTTGGTATGGGGATCGATCGCGCGGATCTGCGCTTCATCGCGCATTTCGATATCCCGGGTTCGCTCGAAGCCTACTATCAAGAGGCGGGCCGGGCGGGCCGAGACGGAGAACCGGCGGTATGCGAATTGTTGTTCAATTATGCCGACACCCGAGTACAAGAGTTTTTCATTGAAGGAAGTAACCCGCCGATCGAGCTGATTCGAAATGTTTATCTGCTGCTGCGAAATCTGGCGAGCGAGACCCAGGAGGTGGTGGCGCCCATTCGCGATCTGGCCGGCCGGCTCGGCGATGGCACCAACGAGATGGCTGTGCGATCCGCGCTGACGATTCTTGATCGGCACAAGATCATAGATCGTTACGACATTCCCGGAAGAAGGGTGCGTGGAACAAAACTTCTGCGACCCGATCTATTACCAGGTCGGTTGCCGATTGACGCCGAAAGCCTTCGCAAAAAGGAAAAGAGAGATCAAGCGAAGCTGAAGGCCATGATCAATTATGCGTACGGGCGGGAATGCCGCCAACGCATTATTCTCCGGTATTTTGGTGATCCCGCGGCGGCGGATTGCGGAGCATGCGACCGGTGCACAAGAGATCGCTCAAAGAGCGTCCGTGAACCAAGCGACGAAGAGCGCCTGACCGTACGAAAACTGTTGAGCGGCGTCGCCAGAATGTCGCACCGCACCGAGAAAGGCTTTCTGCCTCGCTTTGGGCGGACCCGGATGATCCAGGTGCTGCTCGGCAGCAAGGCCCGCGAGGTGTCCGACGCGCAACTGGATCGGCTCAGCACCTATGGACTGTTGAAAGAGAAGTCTGCAAACTATCTTCATGAGCTGTTTCGAGAACTGGAGGAAGCGCGCTTGCTCTATTCCACCGGCGGCCAGTATCCGACGATCAGTCTGACACCAGCGGGAGTAGAGGTGATGTTGGATCGCTCTTCACTGCAGATCGTTTGGCCGACCGAACCGAAGACAAAAAAGCTAGCAAAAGCGATTCCGCAAGACTCCGAGCTCCCGTTTGATGTCGGCCTGTTCGAGGAGCTTCGCAAACTTCGAGCCAGACTGGCCGCCGAAGAGGACGGCATTCCCCACTACCTGATTTTCTCGGACGAAACGCTGAAATCGTTTGCGCGGATCCGTCCCCGATCGCCGGAGGCCGCCCGATGGATCCGAGGCGTAGGCGAGATGAAAATGGCGAAGTATGTCCCGGCCTTCTTGGAAGTGATTCGGAACGCGAGAGACGACGCATAGCGTGGCAAGCCGCAAACCAAATGGAAGTAGAGGTGAGAAATGATTGGTGAGAGGTGAATGGGGACTCACGCACGGCGACTTGTCCGACAGTGTCCGGGCAAAAAAAAGAGAAACGGAGCCAGAGAGCGTGACTGAATGAATCCCCTTGCGTCGCGGTAATCTCCGGGAATAGTTTGTTTCCTGCAGGGGAGCCGTTGGCTGAGATCCTCGAATTTTTCGGGGAACCCTTAGAACCTGATGCGGGTAATGCCGCCGAAGGGAGCCAAAGTGGTCCTGCGATCCAATCTCATGACCACAAGCCCGTTTCAAAAGAGCCGCCGAATCTACGTCAATGGCCGGCCAAACGTTCGAGTCAGCCTGCGACAGGTCGAACAATCACCCACCCGATTACCGGACGGGAATTCAGAAAATAATCCGCCGGTAAACTTGTATGACACCAGCGGGCCGTGGGGTGATCCGGACCAGGAGCACGACATTCGGAAAGGGCTTCCCCCACTCCGTCGAGAATGGATACTACGGTGGGGCGATGTTTCTGAGTATGAGGGACGGTTCACGCGTCCGCAAGACAACGGGTATCTGAGCGAATCGCACGCCAAAAAGGCGGCGGAACGAGATGGATCGAACGGCCAATTCCCTGGTCTCCGACGTCGTCCACTGCGGGCTTCAGCCGGGCATCCAGTCACTCAACTCTGGTACGCTCGAAACGGCATCATTACTCCAGAGATGGAGTACATCGCCATCCGGGAGAACCTCGGCCGCGAACGTTTCGAGGCGAAAACGAACGGCAGCCATCATCCGGGTCAACCGTGGGGAGCTATGATTCAGGGGTACATCACCCCGGAATTTGTGCGGGACGAAGTGGCGCGGGGTCGTGCCATTATTCCGACCAACGTCAATCATCCGGAAGCCGAGCCGATGATCATTGGGCGGAATTTTTTGGTGAAGATCAACGCGAACATCGGCAACTCGGCTGTTGCCTCCAGTATCGAAGAAGAAGTCGAGAAGATGCGTTGGGCCACGCTCTGGGGTGCAGATACGGTGATGGATTTGTCGACGGGAAAAAACATTCACACCACGCGAGAATGGATCATTCGGAACAGTCCGGTTCCGATCGGAACCGTTCCAATCTATCAAGCGCTCGAGAAAGTCGGTGGCCGAGCAGAAGAACTGACTTGGGAAATTTACCGCGACACTCTGATCGAGCAGGCCGAACAAGGTGTCGACTACTTTACAGTGCATGCCGGCGTACTGCTGCGGTTCATTCCCCTCACCGCTCGGCGAATGACCGGGATCGTTTCGCGTGGAGGTTCCATCATGGCGAAGTGGTGTCTTGCTCATCACCAGGAGAGCTTTCTTTACACCCATTGGGACGAAATCTGCGAGATCATGGCGGTTTATGATGTCAGCTTTTCAATCGGCGACGGTTTGAGGCCTGGCTCGATTGCTGATGCGAATGATGAAGCGCAATTTGCCGAACTAGAGGCGCAAGGAGCATTGACTCGGCGTGCTTGGGAACTTGGCGTGCAAGTGATGAACGAAGGTCCTGGTCACGTACCGATGCATATGATCAAGGAAAACATGGAGAAGCAGCTCGCATGGTGTCACGAAGCTCCGTTCTACACGCTCGGGCCTTTGACCACGGATATCGCGCCGGGATACGATCATATCACCAGCGCAATTGGTGCCGCGATGATCGGCTGGTACGGCACCGCGATGCTTTGTTATGTGACACCGAAGGAGCATCTGGGATTGCCAAACCGCGATGATGTGAAACAAGGAGTAATCGCCTACAAAATCGCTGCCCACGCTGCCGATCTCGCGAAGGGGCATCCGAGCGCCCAATACCACGACGACGCGATCAGCAAAGCGCGCTTTGAATTTCGTTGGGAGGACCAATTCAATCTGAGCCTCGACCCGGAGACGGCGCGAGCCTATCACGACGTTACCCTGCCGCAGGAGAGTGCAAAGACCGCGCATTTCTGTTCCATGTGTGGACCGCACTTTTGTTCGATGAAAATCACCGAAGAGGTACGCAAGTACGCGGCGGAACGCGGAGTATCAAACGACGAAGCATTGGTTACCGGTCTGCACGAAAAGGCGGAGGAATTTGCTAAATCGGGCGCGAAAATTTATCGGTGAGTCTGGCTACTGTACTCTGAGGCAATTTTCGCGTTGCGCTAAATAGCCGGGATTCTGTGTTTCAGCGGCGACTGTCCCGTTACACGCTGTCGTGCCACAGACTTAAGACCGCCACGAAGAAATTGATTTGCCGGACCACAAACCGCAGTCGCCATCCACGCGGTAACTAGTTTCGCGAAATCCTCTGGCGCTGGGCTGGATTGGCATTGTTCGAGAACAGCGCGATGGAAAATGGCGACTGCGGTTTGTGGTAGTGGTATGCCGAAAGCTCCGAGCGAGTTTTCCGGCTTCGTTGCGCCAGTAGCCTAACGGGACAGTCGCCGCTGAAGATGCGTTACGCTGCAAATGAAGTATGCAGAGCCATGAAACGTCACACACATATAACTCACCCCTAGCGGATTATCCCGACTCTCGCTAGAATGAGACAGTGAAGTTAGGAGTAGACTTTGGAACTAATCGGATCGTAGTAGCCGCTGCGGATCGTGGCAATTATCCCCTCGTCAGCTTCGAAGCACCAGACGGGACCTCGCCCGATTGGTTTCCTTCGTTGGTGGCGGTCTGCGGCGACGAGCGCCTTTACGGGTGGGATGCCTACGATAAGCAAGGCGACGAATCCTGGACTGTCATCCGGTCGATCAAGCGCCTCTTGGAGGACGCAGGTCCCCAAACCCTGCTCGATCTAGGTGAACAACAGCTCAGACTGGCCGGGCTGCTGGACGGTCTCACCGGCGCGCTGCTCGCTTCTCTGCGCCAACGCTCGAATCTGCGCATGCCTTCGGACGATCCGCTCAAGATTGTCCTCGGCGTGCCGGCCCACGCAAACAGCAACCAACGGTTCCTCACGGTGGAGTCGTTTCGCAACGCCGGTTTCGAAGTACTCGGAGTACTTAACGAACCCAGCGCCGCCAGCATCGAATTCGGCCATCGCCAGCGCCAGAGCAAGGCGAGTCCCGAAACTATGCTCGTTTACGATCTGGGCGGCGGGACCTTCGATGCTTCGCTTGTCAAGCTCGATGAAAATGTCCATCACGTTATCGCTTCGGAAGGCATCCCGACCATCGGCGGAGACGACTTCGACCAGATCCTCGCTGAGCTGGCGCTCGAGGCCGCCGGAATCAATCAAACGGCCGGTGACAGTCTTCCAGCCGCGGCCTGGTTCCGTTTGCTCGAAGAATGCCGCCACAAAAAAGAAGCGTTGAATCCCAATTCGCGCCGCATCACGATCGATCTAGAGCACGCGCACCCGGACTGGCCGCCGGTCCAAATTCCCGTCGCAGATTTCTACGAAACCGCCCGCCCAGCGGTAGAAGAAACTATCCACGCCGCCGAAGATCTGACCCCGCAATGTGACGTGCTTTACATCACCGGGGGCGGAAGCGAGCTACCCTTGATCGCACGCATGCTCCGCGAACGTTTCGGCCGTCGCGTGCGCCGCTCGGCTTATGCGCGCTCGGCCACTGCCATCGGTCTAGCGATTCAAGCCGATCAACCCGAAACGTATCGCTTGAGCGAGCGCCTATCGCGTTCCTTTGGCGTCTGGAGGGAAGAGAACTACGGTTCAACTATCTTCTTCGATCCGTTATTTGAAAAAGGGGTCACCCTGCCTTCACCGGGCGAGCCAAATCTCTCGATCTGCCGCTCTTATTCTCCGGTCCACAACATTGGCCATTTCCGCTTCCTCGAATGCAGTCATCGTTCCCAGTATGGGGCACCGAGCGGCGAAATCGCACTCTGGGATGACATCCGCTTTCCCTTCGATCCGCCACTAGCGAACGCACCAGATCTGCAGACCACGCCCGTCGTCCATTCACCGGGGGCGACCTCGCAAAAGGTCGAGGAGCGCTATGAATGTGATTCCGGCGGCGCGCTTACGGTTACCATCGCTAACTGCACCGCCGGTTATTCACGTACCTATCGTCTCGGTCGCTGGTCCCTCGATACCAAGCCGGTGAAACCAGCCCGCAAAAGGAAAAGATAGCTCACTCCCCGGACTTTGTTGACGTTGCGTGGCTTTGACCAAGGTTCCAGTTTGGCGTTCCATCGGCGGACGAATGTTATGGCGTTGTGCTCTGCTTGGCACTGTTATAAAGCTGAAAATCTCGAATGATGTCGCTTCCGAAATTTTGAAAAAAGAGGACGCAAAATCCTACCACAATTACAACGATGATCAGCCAGATCAGGCCGATTCTTGTTCCCTTCTTCATGACGGGGGATGATCCGATGATCGCTCAGAAATCTGAGCAGCTGGTTTGCGCAGCACGTGTTCTTGCAATCAGTTTTGTTTCTGCCTCCGTCATATCTTGAGCGAAGGTCGGCCTCGGCGGGACGAGCTTACATAGAAAAAACTCACGAATAAACTCTAATGACTCGACTTCATCGCTGTAAAGGTGTTGCCATTACGGCAACCGGATTTTTCTTCTGTTTTAGAGAGGTTGATCACCAGACAGGCGCACTGTGAGTTCGCGCCCGCCGGATAATTTCGGTGTCGACACGGAATTTAATCGTTTTCTCGGCCGTCTGGTAAACCTGGTTGCTTTTCAAACCCACCTGAAACCAGCGATTTTTTCGTCGACTGAAGAAGGACTAGCGCGGTCAGAGCGAGCGCGCCCAAGATTGATCCTAAGAGTCTTTTCATTAAAGATTTCTCTGCTGCCCAGCGTCAGCCTCAGCATTGAGGACGACTGGCCTTTTATCCGGTACTAAGGGATTTTGCTTTCTGGGTTTCAGCAAAAGCGGTAAATTGAGCTTGGTTCGGATACGTCGGCCGGGCGTCTGCGGGCGGTTGGAAAGCTTCGCTTGCCGATTCAGAGCAACTTCTTTCGACCAGAAGCTGAAGTTATGGCTTAGTATCGGACGAGGAGAGTTCCATCATGCTCTCACCGTAAATTTTCGTGGGGCGTCCCTCTTGAAGTTGATCTAGTCCAGAAAAGCAATATGGGAACCGTCAATTTCATATTCGCCCACGGAGCCGGTGCGCCCTCCTCGCATCCGTGGATGCAGCGCTGGGCGGCAAAGCTGGAGAAGATCGGAACCGTTTCCGCTTTCGACTACTCGTACATGAAGGAACTGAGGAAGCGCCCGGATCCGCTGCCGAAACTCATCGCTGCTCATCGGGAAGCTCTGACTCGAGCTCGACAGTTACACGGGGACCCAATCGTTCTTATCGGAAAAAGCATGGGAGGACGGGTGGGATGCCACCTAGCGTTGGAAGAAGATGTGGCCGCAGTCATCTGTCTTGGCTATCCGCTCTGCGGAAGAGGTGATCGAACAAAGCTTCGTGCGGAGGTGCTTCACCGGTTGACAACGCCGATTCTGTTCGTGCAAGGGACCCGCGACCGGCTCTGTCCTTTGGATCTGCTCGAATCCACTCGGCGAGAGATGAAGGCGCGCAATGAGCTTTACGTAGTCGAAGGCGGAGATCATTCGTTGCTCGTCGAAAAAGCCCGACTCAAAGCGAACGGCCAGACGCAGGACGAAGTCGATCAGGGAGTTATGGCGGTTATCGAATCTTTTGTCGCCGAAAACTGCACGCAATATCTTTCTCCCCGGCCCGTCTAATACGAAATGCCAAAAGGAAGCCCTCTAGAACCGCCGAGTCATGGCTATCCCAATTCGTTGGCAGCGCAAGCCTGGCAGGACTGGCCAAGTCCGGAGCGAACCCAGCTTGGGATCGAACGCCTCGAGACTCTTACTGAGCTCCTGAGCGTCGCGTACCAGGCCAGTCTTCTAAATGAAGAAGGGCGCCCGGTCGTATGTCGCCTTGCTCTCTGTCCCCCTTCCGCCCTGGAGGCCCAGGACTTATTTCTGTATGGCTTCCACGTTTCCCGGTTTTGCCAGCAGCGCCCATTCGACGAACAAGAGATTCGGCGACTTAGTCCGGCTGCGACCTTTTACCGATCCATCATGGCTGTCACTTGGTCTTCGCGGAACGGATTTACGATCTTCGGGACAGTAGCAACCGGTCAATGGTCCAGGGATTTGGTGGCAGATTTACAGGGAATGATCCACTCGATTCCAAATTGGCTTATCGTCCATATCCGGGGTCCTGGCAATCTCGTCGTCTATCGCGGCTAGGAACGGCTGGCTACTTTGTTGAATGGCCGCGTGGAAGGACATGGATTCAATGTGTTCGGTTCTTCATGGATGACAGAACGATTCTGGAATGTACGAAACGAGTCCAAGGAGTTCAGCCGGATAGGCAACGAATTAGATGTCCAGCTGGGGCACGATCTGTTAGACAATTTCGACGCGAATTTCTTCAAACGTGTAGTACGAGAGATACGCGATAAAAGGCACGGGGGCACACTGGTCTTTGGACCCCGTCCGATATTGGCCAAACTTCTTGATCCCGGTGGTCCGCTTAGCGCCAAATATCGAGTGGACACCCAATTATCATCCCGGCCGTACAAGGCGCTCCTCGATAAGATTCTTCAACGGCTCGTTTTCCTCGCAAAGAGGAAGGGGAAAAACTCAGTCGGTTGGCTCGAATTTGTCGAATGGAGCGAGGAAATGCCGTACAGCATTTCCACCCAATATCTCGATTTGGCCGGATGGCTTGCCGATATGGCGACCGTCGACGGCTGCCTGCTCCTGGACTCTCGTTTTTCTGTGTTGGGGTACGGAGTCGAGATCCAGGTGCCTTGCTATGAGAGTGAGATCGTCTACCGAGCATTGGATTCCGAGGCCAAGCAGAGGATTCCAGAATCCGCGGAGCGAGCCGGGACTCGGCACCGTTCGGCTTATCGGCTTTGCCGAGATTGTCCTCAGTGTATAGCGGTGGTGATCTCCCAGGACAGCATGGTGCAATTCGTCGCAAGTGTTGGCGGCCAGGTTACCTATTGGAATCACCTCAACTTTTAGGCCAGCTTGAAGAAAACCGGGTCGACTGCACGAAAGGCATTCAAGAGTTAGTCGGTTCGTCAAAAGTCGATTCGATTTCCAACATTATTCGGACCGTTCTTGCGGCACAGATTGTGAGACCTACTGGATTGGCAGACGGTGGGGAGCCGTCATCACAAAAGCGCGATGGTGATCTCGTGTACCGGCAAAAGGTCGTCTCGTGCCGAGGTGCTCGGACGGGCGGGACCAAGGCGACTGCGGTTTCCGGCTAGTGTAAACCGGGCGCTCCGTTCGGATTTTCAGGTTGAATGAGACAGAGTCTTCGGTTGGACAGTCGCCGCTGAAGATCGGCCTGATCGACAAAATCGAAAGGATTAAGCTTGACGGATAAACTTTCAGCCGACGAATGGGAATAAGAAATGGTGGCAAAAGATCTGGCAATAGAAGAAGCCCGAGAACTACGAGGAATGCTGGACGGAACTAGATGTGGTGCAGAAATAATGGGCAAGATATTCGCCGAAATTTCCAGAAGAATTGCGGAAAGTGGATAGCACGAATAAAAGCGACCATCTAGGATCCCCCGTCGATCAGACAGCTTTGTTCGGCTGTTCAGCGGATGGATTCGTCGGCATGGGCCAATGGATATGGTATGAAGAAGTTTAGGACGATCTAAGGTCGTGCTTTTAGACCCCGTACCCCCATTTTATAATGCCGTTCAGGCAACCTAATCGAGGTGCTTTTACTATGAGGCAAGAACAAAGAGAGGCTGTGGTGGATCTTCTTCTTCTTGGCATGTTTGCCGATGCTCCCCTCAGAGTCAGCGAAGATCAGAAACTACTCTCCGTTATCGAAGAGATCGGCTGGGAGTCTTATCAAGCTCCCGATCTCTATCTCCAATCTGCGATCGCCAAAGCCCGTGACGCCATGGACACGGAAGGTGGCATCAAGCACCGGCTGGAGAAGATCGACCAGGAACTGAACGACAACGGTCTACGACAGCGAGCGTTGGATTATCTCACTCAGTTTCTAGGTGTTGACGGGGCCGTCGACGCGGAAGAAACGAAGTTTCTGGATCTTGCCAAGGCAGCGTTGAAGACAGGATAGGGCTGCGCACCGGGCACCGGGCTTCCCTTGGCCGGGCAGCGGCTCATGCGCGCTAACATAAGGAAGCGGGGCGAATGGACGACGCGGCGAAAGCGCGAACGGGCGAGGCGACCTGTCGGCGTGATCTGCCCATTACGGCAGGGCGAAAACCTCGGCGCTTCGGTCTGCACTATACGACTTTGCATTTCCAGGTTAAGCAAGGGGAACATTTCTGAGCCCCCTCCGACCCACATTGGAAGCCGATAGCCATGTTTGTGTATTACCGAATCGAGCCACGCCGATATGGCAATTATCGGCGAGTAACGCATGGCTCAAACCCGGCACATGGGGAAGCGTAAACAAAGGGCGAATCGACCAAAAGTGCGGAGGTTTTCGCCCTACCGAACTATGTTCCCTTTCTTGCGGAACTGGATCTCTGCTGCTGAAGTTGACGCGCATGCGCAGCGGCGGGACAGATTCGCCGCGGCAGCTCTGTGGAAAAATGCT
>WNFL01054244.1_pt2 | contig 23969 bp, 18 predicted proteins | sample 5400361 | NCBI WGS metagenome assembly WNFL01 (sample SAMN13153351, study PRJNA577476) | soil metagenome | isolation source: 40 cm soil on Douglas fir-dominated hillslope | place: USA:California | collected 2013-09-17
CCGATCCCGATGAGGGTCCACATATTCGGGTTGCGCGTGCGAATCGACGCGATTGAGCGCTCGAGGAAGGGCCATCCTCCCCAGGCCACGACCGGCGTGGCGAGCACGAGCTCGGTCCAGCTGCGCGCGGCTGCCGAGACATTCGGCAGAAGGCGATGGCCGAACATCGCCAGTACCACGACGACGGCGGTGAGCGGCAGCGTCCACCAGAATCGGCGGCGAAAGTCCGTGAGCTCCGGATTCTCGCGCTCCTCGGCCGTGGGCATCTCCGGCTCGAGCGCCATGCCGCATTTCGGGCACGTGCCGGGACCCTGCTGGCGAATCTCCGGATGCATCGGGCAGGTGTACGTGACGTCGAGGGGCGCGGCGGCCACGTTGCGAGCCTCGACGTCATCCCGTTTCACATGGCGCCCCGGATCCGCCGAGAACTTCCGCAGGCAATGATCGCTGCAGAAATAGTACGTCGTGCCCTCGAAGGTGAAGCGGCGCGGCGAATCGGCAGCCACCGTCATCCCGCAGATGGGATCGATGAAGGTCATTGCACGGTGATCGTTCCCATCATTCCCGCTTCGAGGTGCCCAGGGACGAGGCACCCGTAGTGGAAGCGCCCGCGGCGCGTGAATTGCCACCCCATCTCGCCGGTTTTCCCGGGCGCGACATGCAGCATTTGCGGCTCGTCGTGCGCCATGCCCGGATGCTTCTTCATCATCTCCGCGTGCTCCCTCAGCTCGTCCATCGTGCCGAGGACGATCTCGTGGTGCAACGCACCCGAGTTGGCCACGACGAAGCGCACCGTCTCGCCGCGCTTTACCGTGATCTCGGCCGGCGTGAAGCGCATCGTGTCGGCCATGTCGATCGCGACCGTGCGTGAGGCCTTCGCGGGATCGGCGGGCTTGCCGAGCGTCGTGTCGTGGGCAAAGACCGCCGCCACAAATGCCAACGCCGAGGCCGCGAGCACGATCGCGGTCCACCGGCGCCTATCCGTCGCTAACCTACCCCCATGGGTACCCGTCACCCTCGGAACCCCGCCCGTGAATGTGGATGGGATGATACCGAGGGCAACGCCGGTACGACATCCTATTTGGCGTAGCGCGCCTTCGCGTCGGCCATGCAGCGGTCCTTGACTTCGCCCGCGAGCGTGTCGCACTTCGCCTTCGCCACGGCGTAGTCGGCGTCGCGCTTGTCCTCGGCCGCATCCTGGCGTGCGTTCGCGGACTTGTCGCCCGCGGCGTGGCCCGCCTTGGCCACTTTCATGTTGGCTTTCGCGTCGGCTTTCGCCCGCGTTTCGGCGGCCTTCGCTTCCTTCACGCAGACCTTCTTGTCGTTGCCGCTCTTGTCGTCGCACTTCTGCTTCGCGACCGCGTACTCGGCCTCGGCCTTGGCGGCGGCTGCGTCATAGCGATTCTTCTCCGTCGGCTTGTAGGCGGATTCGAGCTCGGCCTTCGCGACCTTCTCCCGCCCCTTCGCATCGGCCATGCACACATCCTTGGCGTTGCCCGCCAGCGGGCCGCAGTTGGCCTTCGCCGCCTTGTACTCGGCCGCGATGCGATCCTTGCCGGCCTTGTACTCGTCCTTGGACATGGCGGTCGCAGCCACGGCGGTGCTCGCGATGGCCAGCGTGGCGGCCACGATTCCGATTCCGTAGATCTGCTTCATGGGCGCTCCTTCGTGAAATGACATGAGCGTTGGAGCTTCCATGCAACCGAAAGTTGCCCCTCAGGGGCTCTCGCGGTCACTCTTCGGCTGGAACTCCGCATCGCCGAACTGCCACAGCAGGAACGAGTAAATGTCGGCGAGCTCCTCGTCGAGCTGCGCGCGCGAGGTGCCGATGCCGTGGCCCGAGGCGAAATCCACACGCAGCAGCACGGGCTTCCCGCTCGTCGACGCGGCCTGCAGGCGCGCGGCCATCTTGCCCGGCTGCCACGAATCGACGCGCGGATCGTTGAAGCCCGTGGTGAGGAGCACCGCCGGGTACGGCGTGCCGTCCTTCACGTGATGGTACGAAGACATGACGAGCAGCGCCTCGAAGCCCTCGCGCGTGGCGACCGATCCGAACTCGGGAATGTTCGCCGGGCCATTGGGGGCGAATTCCACGCGCAGCATGTCCATCACCGGGACGCGGCCGACGACCGCGGCGAAGAGCTCGGGCCGGCGCACGAGCGCGCCGCCCGCGGGGATGCCGCCGGCGCTCGTCCCCTGGATCGCGAGCTTCTTCGGATTGGTGAAGCCGTACTTCACGAGGAAGTCGGCGACCGCGATGAAATCCGTGATCGTGTTGATCTTCGCCGCCTTGCGGCCCGCTTCGTGCCAGCGCTCGCCGTACTCGCCGCCGCCGCGGATGTGCGCGATCGCGTACACGCCGCCGCGCTCGAGCCACGCGAGGCGCGCGGGATCGAACACCGGGCGCATCGAGATGCCGTAGCTGCCATAGCCGACGAGGAGCGTCGGGTTGTCGCCCGTGAGGCGCGTGGTCTTCTTGTACATCAGCGTCACCGGAATCCGCGTGCCGTCCTCGGCGCTCGCGTAGAGGCGTACCTCGTCCATGGCGGAGAAGTCGGCCTTCGTCGGCGGCTGAATGCCGGTCTTGCGCAAGTCGCCGCTCTTCGCGTCCACCTCGACGATCGTGGGCGGCTCGATCCATCCCTGCAGGCGGAGCAGCGCACCGGGGCGACGCGGGTGCGCGACGATCTGCGCGATGCCCGCCTCGAACGGCGTCTTCACGAACTCCGCGCGCTTGGTGCCGAGGAGCCCCAGCGGCAGGCGTTCGAGGCGGTCCAATCCGCCGACCGAGGTGCGCAGGTAGAGCGCATCGCGCGCCAGCGCCATCGACTGGATCACCGAATCGCCTTCGGGAATCGCCACGCGCGCGCGCGCCACGCTCGGCTTCGACGCATCCAGGCGCAGCACGCGATAGTGCGGCGCGCCGCGGTGCGACAGCACGAAGAGGTCGTCCTTCCACGCCTCGATCGCCGTGACCTCGTCCTCCGTCGCGACGATCTTCTGCCAGTGCGGGCGCGCGGCGGCGAGATCCTTCTGCTCGGTGATGTGGACGGCGATCTCGTTGCGCACGCCGTCGCGCGCGACCGCGTACGCATAGCGCGATTCGAGCGGAACCACGAGCGAGGGGTAGACGAATTCGGGAACGTCGCGCGCCCCGCCCACGCCCGGAGCGAAGACGATCTCGTCGCGCGCGGCGTCGCGCCCCAGAACATGGCGGTAGACGCGAACGTTGGCAAAGCGCTTGACGCCCGCATTGCCCGCGGGAATGCGCGCGTAGTAGAAGGACCGCCCATCGGGATGCCACGCGAGCTTCCCATTGAAGCGCGCACGGTCGATCGTCTGCTGCAGGTCGCGCACCGTGGCCACCGTGAGGACGTGTAGCGTCGCGTCCTCGCTTCCGCCGCGCGAGATGCCGTACGCCACGTGGAGCGCGTCCGGGGACGGCGCGTACCAATTGATCGCTGCGCGCTCGCCGCCGGAGATCTTGTCGGGGTCGACCAGTACGCGCTCGGCGCCGGCAAGCCCGTCGCGCACGCAGAGCGCGGCGCTCATCTGCCCCGGCGCGCGCCGCAGGTAGAACACCTTGCCCGCTTCCAGCTTGAGCTGCGTGATCGCGACACCGGCGGCCGAAAGCTCGCGAACGCGCGCATGAAGCGCCGCGCGGCCGGGAATGCGCTCGAGCACGGCGCGCGCTTTCGCGTCCTCGCCGCGGAAGAAGGCCTGCGTCTCCGGGCGCGCGCCGTCCTCGAGGAAATGGAACGGATCGGCGATGGGAACGCCGTGCAGGATCCGCGTCTCGTCCTGCGCGTTCGCCAACGGCGCGAGGCCCAGCGCCGCGGCGATGAGGGCCGCGCGGGCACGCCAGGTCATGTCACGAATTGCAGGGCCGCGAGGCGCGCGTAAAGACCGTCCGCCGCCGCGAGCGACGCATGGTCGCCGGTCGCCACGACACGGCCGCGGTCCATGACGACGATGCGGTCGACGGACTTCACCGTGGCGAGGCGATGCGCGATGATGAGCGTGGTGCGTCCCTTCATGAGGCCCTCGAGCGCGAGCTGCACCGCCTTCTCGCTCTCCGCGTCGAGGGCGCTCGTGGCCTCGTCGAGGAGGAGCACCGCGCGGTCGGCGAGGATCGCGCGCGCGATCGCGATGCGCTGGCGCTGCCCCCCGGAGAGCTTCACGCCGCGTTCGCCGAGCGGTGTGGCGATGCCCTGCGAGAGGCCCTCGACGAAATCGAGCGCATAGGCCGCGGCCAACGCTTCGCGCACTTCGGCATCGCTCGCATCGGGCCGGCCATAGCGCACGTTTTCGAGAACGTTCGTGGCGAAGATCACGGGATCCTGCGCTACGACCGCCACCCTGCGGCGCAGTTCCTGCGGATCCGCGGCGCGCGCGTCGACGCCGTCCAGCGCGATGCGGCCCGATGTCGGGTCGTAGAAGCGCAGCAGCAGCTGGAACACCGTCGTCTTGCCGGCCCCCGAGGGGCCCACGAGCGCGACGATCTCGCCGGGCTCGACCGCGAGGGTGAAATGGTCGAGCGCGGCTGTCGCGGGGCGCGACGGATAGAAGAAGGTCACGTCCTCGAAGGCGACGCGGCCCTGCGCGCGCGCCGGAAGCTTCACCGGATCCGCTGGCGCCTTGATGCGCGATTCGGTCGCGAGGATCTCGAGAAGGCGCTCGGAGGCGCCCGCCGCGCGCAGCAGCTCGCCATAGACCTCGACGACGACGAAGGTCGCGTTGGCGACGATCACCGCGTAGAAGATGAACGCGGTGAGGCTTCCCGCGCTCAGCCTCCCGGCGAAGACGTCATGCGCGCCGATCCAGAGCAGGATCCCGACCGAGCCGAACGCGATCACGATCACGGTGGAGATGAGGAGAGCGAGGAAACCCGACCTCTCCACCGCGACCATGAAGACTGACTCGACGCGCTCGCCGAAAGTCCGGCTCTCCCGGTCCTCGTGCGCGAACGCCTGCACCGTGCGGATCTCGTGCAGCGTCTCGTCCACGTGGCTCGACACGTCCGCCACGCGATCCTGCACCGCGCGCGACAACCGCCGCACACGGCTGCCGAGGATCGCAATCGGCAGGAGCGCCACCGGCATCCCGAGCAAGGCGAGGATCGAAAGCTTCACGCTCGTGAAGAACAGCATCACCACGCAGCCCACGAGCGTGATCGCCATCCGCAGCGCGTAGAGCAGCGTGCCCCCCATCACCGGAGCCGACTTCGCCGGTGCGCGTGTCCTCGTAGAACGCGGGCGAGAGCGTGAGCAGGTGATCGTAGACGCGGCGCCGCAGGTCGGCGGTGAAGCGCGCGCCGATCCAGTACACGGTGTAGACGCGGATCCAGGTGAGCACCCCGAGGGCCGCGATGAGGCCGGCAAGCACGGCGAGGGTCCGGTCGAGCATCGCGGGCTCGCCGCGGGCGAACCCGTCGTCGATCACGAACTTGAGGCCCTGGCCGATCACCAGGACCATCCCGGCGGAAAGCGCGATCGCGACCATCGCGAGCGCGATGCGCGCTCGATAGGGGGCGAGGAAACGAAAGAGCGGGAGGAGGCGAAGAGCGCCTCCCCGGCGCGGCGAATCGATCTTCAGCCGCCGCGCTTGATGATCGGGCGGGAGACCGTGCCCGAGACGCTGAAGCTGCCGCGATCCTGCGCCACCTGGGAGCGGATCTCGAGCGACGCGCGGCCGGCGAGGCTGCCGTTGGTCCCGACATCGAAGGTGCCGTTGCCGCGCAGCACCCCGCCCTGCAGGGTCACCTGGCGGAAGCTCGAGCGATGGTCGCCGGCGCCGAACTCGCCGCTGATCTCGTTGAACTTGGTGACGCCGGCCCGCTGCCCGGCGGCATCCGATTGCATCACCGCCACCAGGTCGACGTTGCTGAGCGACCCGTCGCTCAGCTTGAAGCGGCCCTTCACGTTGGGCGCGCCGAAGAGCGCCTCGGCCGTCGGGGCTTCCGCGACCACGTTGAAGGTGCCGTCGAGCTTGCCGGTGATCGCGATGTTCTTGGTGAACGAGCCGATGAGCTGGTCGGCATGCAGCTTCGCGAGCGTGAGCTCGGATTCGAGCCGCACGTTCGCGCCCCACGTCGCGCGCAGCGACCCACTCACTTTGCCCTCCATGGCGAACGCCTCGAACTCGGGCACCACGATCTGGTTGCCGGCGAGCGTGCCCTTCATCTGCACGCTGCTCACCTGCAGCGGCACGCCGATGGGCAGGGTGAAGTTGCGCGCGGTGAAATCGAGGTCCATGCCGGCCTCGGCAGGTTTCATCGCCAGCGTCCATCCGCCGCTCGGCCCCAGCAGCCGCGCAACAGTGAGCGCGCCCTTCTTGCTGAACGTGAGCTCCGCTTCGAAAGGCTCGATCGCCGGACGGATGTCGAGCTTCACGCCGCGCAAGCGGATCGAGGTGATCTCCCCCGTCTTGCCCTCGACGTTGCCCCACACGAGGATTCGGCGCACGGCCTCCGGAGTGAGCGACACGTTGTCGAGCTCGATCGAGTGGATCGTCGGCCGCTCGCCGAAGAGCGTGGGGAGATCCATGTAGATGCGTCCGCTCACGGACTTGGCGTCGAGCTGCTTGCCCACCGCCAGGTTCTCGAACTTGAGGTGCGGCGTCGGGTACGCCTGGAACTTGAGCGTGGTGATCGACACGTCGTCCTGCAGCCAGCCCGACATGGTGCGTTCGATCTTGGTGGCGTAGCCCCGCAGCGGGACTACATGCAGGAGGACGATGCCGAGAATGAGCGCGGCGACGAACGCCACCGCGAGGGGCTTGGCGATGCTGCGCCGGCGGCGAAAGACCTTCTTGGCCGGCTGCCCTTCCGGGGCTTCCTCGTCGGCATCGACCTTGGTGCGCAGGATGTCGGCGATCTCGCGCGCCTTGCGCTCCTGGTCGGCGCGCATCTTCGCATCTTCGTCCAGCTCGGCCTTGGCCTTCGCCTCCATGTAGGCGCGCGCCTGCGCCTTGCCTTCGAGCTCGGCGCGCTTCTCCATGTCGCCTTCGATCTCGGCCTGCACCCGCGCCCGCGTATCGGATTCGACGGTCTCGCGCGCCTTCGACTCGATGCGCGCGCGCATCTCCGCTTCTTCCTTCGCCTTGCGCGCGCTGTCGACTTCCTCCTGCAGCTCACGCTCGCGCTGCTCCGCTTCCTCGGCGTCGACTTGCGCGCGCGCCTGCGCCTCGAGCATGACCTGGCGCTGCGCCTCGAGGCGCTGCGCCACTTCCTGCTGCTCGCGCGCCTTCGCTTCGGACTCTTCGCGCACGCGCGCTTCCGTGCGGCGCAGTCGGCGTATTTCCTCCTCGGCCTTGGCACGCGCCTCGCCTTCCGCAGTGGCGCGCGCCTCGGCTTCGGCACGCAGCTTTGCCTCGCGGTCGGCGCGTTGGCGCTGGTCCTGTTCCGCCTTCTTGCGCGCTTCCGCTTCGGCCTGCGCGAGAACCTCGCGCTCCTCGCGCATGCGCTCCTCGAGCTCCGACTTCGCCGCGAGGCGCGCCTCGGCCATGATCTGCGCTTCCATCTCGGCGCGCGTCTTCTCCTCGAATTCGTTGCGCAGCAGCTCCTCCACCTCCTGGCGGATGCGGCTCTCGATCTCGTCTTTGAGGCGCGCCTTCATTTCCGCCTCGGCGCTCGAGGCCTCCTTGGCCTGGCGCTTGACCGCCGCGTCGGCTTCCGCACGCGCCTTGGCGAGCGCCTGCGCTTCGGCTTCCGCCCTGGCGCGCGCTTCGGCGAGCGCCTTCGCTTCCTGCTCCGCCTTCTGGCGCAGCTCCTGGAGCGCGCGCGACTCCTCCTCTTCCTTCACCTTGCGCTGGGCCTCCGCGCGCGCCTGCTGCTCGGCGAGCGCCTTGCGCCGCGCCTGCTCCTCGCGCACCTTCGCCTCGAGCTCCGCGCGCGAGCGCTCGTTGGCCTCGCGCTCGGCCTTGGCGCGCAGCTCCGCGAAGCGCTTCGACTCTTCCTCTTCCTCGGCCTTCTGCACGGCGGCGGCGCGCGCCTGCTGCTCGGCGAGCGCCTTGCGCCGCGCTTCGTCCTCGCGCATCTTCGCGTCGAGCTCGGCCCTTGCGCGCTCCGACGCTTCCTTTGCCTTGCGCGCCTGCTCCATCGCGCGCTGCTCGGCTTCGGCTCGCGCTTTCGCTTCGGCCTCGGCACGGGCGCGCGCCTCGGCTTCCGTCTTCGCGCGCGTGCGCGCCGCTTCGTGCGCCTGCTCCTTCGCTTTCTTCTCGACCTCGGCGGCCTTCTGCTGGCGCACGAGCTCGCCCACGTCATTGGCTGCGGAGGCCACGACGCGCTGTGTGGCGCCGGGGGCGATCTTGCCGGGCGCGGTGAAATCGAAAACGTCTTCGGTGGCGAACGGGTCGGCCTCGTCCTTGCGCACCTCGAAGATGCGCGCGAAGCCGTCCTTCAGGAGCTTGGTGATCGCGATCTCGGCAGGTCCCTTGTCCATCTCGACCTTCTCCATGATCTCGCCGAGGTTGGACTTGCCGTCGATGACCTTGAGGACCTTCATCAGGTCCTTCGAAAGGGAGGCGGACTTCTGGTTGACCTGCGTAATGCCTTTCGCGGTCTTGGTGAAAACCGTGTTGCGATCCATCCGTTTTCCCCGCCTTTTGGGTGCCTGACTGCAGGGCGCAATAATGGCATGAATTCAGGACGTTGGAAATCAAGTGAGGTAGCGCACAAAGGCGCTTTCCGTACTCGCGCACACAGAACCCTGCGCGCGCTCCATGGTCCCATCGGATGCGCCTGTCGTCCCCTTGCGCGGCCGGTGCGTTAAAGGGGGCGTCCCAAGATGAAACAATGCGGCAATACCCGCTCGGAAAGGTGACCACCATGCGACTCGTCCCCACGCTTCTCTTTGCGCTCGTCTCCGTCCTCCCGCTCGCGGCCCAGGCGCAGGATCCGCCCGGCCGCGTCGCAAGGCTCGCGCACACCGAGGGCTCCGTGTCCGTGTACATGGATCCCGAGCTCGGGTGGGAACCCGGCTACGTCAACACACCGCTCACGTCGGAGAACTCGGTGTGGACGGACGCCGACGGGCGCGCCGAAGTGCGCGTCGGCGGCATGGCGTTGAGGCTCGACGAGACCACGCAGCTCGACATCGCCGCGCTCGCCGACGATGCCCTCGACGCGACCGTCGTCCGCGGCTCGCTGAACGTGCGCATCCGCCACTACCTCCCCAACGACCGCATCGTGATCAGCACTCCGCAAGCGCGATTCGTCCTTCTCGCCGAGGGCCGCTATCGCATCGACGCGGACCCCGAGCGCGGCGATTCGCGCCTCACCGTCTTCAGCGGTCGCGCCGCGCTGGAAGGCGATCGCGGCCGCATCGCGGTTCCCCTGGGCAATTCCGTCGTCGTCTGGGGCGAGCGCCCCTCGTACGCGATTCAACGCGCCCTGACGACGCCGTTCGACCGCTGGGCGGCCGCGCGCGACGAGCGCTGGATCGAGAGGCGCGCGACGCAGTACGTCTCCGCATACATGACCGGCTACGAAGACCTCGATTCCAACGGCGAATGGGTCCAGGAGCCGGACTATGGCCCGCTGTGGATCCCGACGCGGGTCGACAGCGGTTGGGTGCCGTATCGCGACGGCCACTGGGCCTGGGTGCGTCCATGGGGTTGGACCTGGATCGACGACCAGCCCTGGGGCTATGCGCCGTTCCACTATGGGCGCTGGGTATACGTGCGTGATCGTTGGGCCTGGTATCCGGGCAAGCGTATCGAGCGTCCGGTGTGGGCGCCCGCGCTTGTCGCATTCGTCGGCGGCTCCGGATGGAGCGTCGGCGTGAGCGGCCGCAACGCGCCCGTCGTCGGGTGGTATCCCCTCTCGCCCTTCGATCACTACCAGCCGTGGTATCGCACCAATGCCGCCTACGTGAACCGCGTCAACGTGAACGTCACTTTCACCGATCGCGATCGCGCGTTCCGCTACGCCGAGCGCCAGCGCGAGTACAGCCGCGTGCAGGCGTCGACCGTCGTGCAGCGCGATGCGCTGTTGACGCGTCGTTCGGCGCGGCAGGCGATGGTGCAGGTGGCTCCGGAAGTTGTCCGGCAGCAACCCGTGGCGCAGCAGCCGACCACGATGTTGCCTTCGCGAAACGATGTCGTGCGCGCACGCGCCGCGGCGCCGACCCCGTCCGCGCCGAGCGCGGCTTCAACGGCACGGCCCGGCACATCCGGCGCCGCGGCCACTGCGCGCCAAGGCGTGCCCGGGGTCGCCCCCGCCGCGCCGGTGCTTCCGCCGCCCGCGCAGCGCCCGACGTTCGCGCGCGAGCAGCGTGCCCCGGCTCCGCAAGCAGCCCCCGCCGGGGCAACGCCGCCGCCTCCCGAAGCGGTGACGCGCGCCTTGCCGCCAGGCCAGGCGGTCAACCGCTTCGGACCGGAAGCCCAGCCCCCGGCGCCCGGAACACCGCCGTCGGCGAAAGGGCAGGAGGCGCACGAGAAGCGCGATGCGCGTGCGGACCAACGCGAGCAGGAACGGGCTGCGCAACAGCAGCAGCAGGAGCGCGCCGCGCGCGAGCAGCAGGACCGGGCCGCACGCGAGGCTCAGCAACAGCAGCAGCAGCGCGCGACGCAACAGCAACAGCAGGAGCGCGCGATGCAACAGCAACAGCAGGATCGTGCGGCCAAGGAGCAGCAGGATCGCGCCGCCCGCGACGCGCAGCAACGTGATGCGCAGCAACGCGCGGCGCAGCAGCAACAGCAGGAGCGCGCGGCGAAAGAGCAGCAGGATCGTGCCGCGCGCGATGCGCAGCAACGTGATGCACAGCAGCGCGCAGCGCAGCAGCAACAGCAGGAGCGCGCGGCGAAAGAGCAGCAGGACCGTGCCGCGCGCGATGCGCAGCAACGTGATGCACAGCAGCGCGCAGCGCAGCAACAGGAGCGCGCTGCGAAAGAGCAGCAGGACCGTGCCGCGCGCGAAGCTCAGCAGCGAGCGGCACAACAACAGCAACAACAGCAACAACAGCAGCAACAGCAGCAGCCACAACAACAGCAGCAACGCGCGCAACCGCCGGCCCCGCCGCCGCGGGCCGAACCCGCGCCGCCGCCACAGGCCCAGCCGCAGCCTGCGCCCCCGCCCGCCCGCGGCCGCGAAAAAACCGACAAGGAAAAGGCGGACGAGGAAGAAAAGAACAAGGGCCGCGGCCGCTAGGAATCCGTCACCTCAACAAACGCCGGCTCGCGCCGGCGTTTTTTTTAGAAGCACCAGCGAAAGGAAAGGAAGTACACCATCATCTCGGGCGTGAGGTAGCCGCGGAAGATGACCCAGGAGAGCGCGGCGAAGGCGCAAACCGCGAGGACGACCCAGAGCGACTGCCGGGTGCGCACGCTCATCGCGCGAGCGCCGGCGTGGCCCGCATGATCGGGCGCTCGTTGATCGGCGCGCACACCACGGCCGCGAAGACGCCGAGGCCGATCGAGATCCACCACGCGAGGTCATAGCTGCCCTGGCGCGTGAAGATCACTCCGCCCAGCCATGCACCCAGGAACCCACCGATCTGGTGGCCGAAGAAGACCAGGCCGGTAAGCATCGAAACGTGCTTCAACCCGAAGATCTGGGCGACCAGCGCTTGCGTCAGCGGCACAGTCGAAAGCCAGAGCAAACCCATGGCGAAGGCGAATGCGTACAGCGTGATCGGAGTCTTGGGTGCGAGAAGCAGCAGCACGATGAGCAGGGAGCGCAGCGCGTAGATCCAGGTGAGGAGCCACTTCTTGCTCGCCCTGCCGCCGAGCCAGCCCGCGCCATACGAGCCGAAGATGTTGCCGAATCCGATGAGCGCGAGGGCGGTCATGCCCACCAGGGCGCTCATCCCCGCGTCCTGCACGTAGCTCGGAAGGTGCAGCGCAATGAACGCGGTGTGCACGCCGCAAACGAAATAGCTCCAGAAGAGATAATGGAAGCTGCGCTGTCCCACCGCTTCTCCGAAGGCTTCGCTCGCGCTCTGGTTGGAAGAATGGCCTTGGACGTGCTGCCCGGCGAGGCCGGCGGCGAGCGGAACGATGAGCGCCACGGTGGCGGCGAGCACGAACAGCGCCGCGTACCACCCGAGGCCGGTGATGAGAGCCTGTCCGTACGGAACCATCGCGAATTGCCCGAACGATCCACCCGCGCTCGCGATCCCCAGCGCGACGCTGCGCTTCTCGGGCGAGACCACCTTCGAGACCACGCCGAGGACCACGCCGAACGTCGTCCCCGAAAGGGCGAGCCCGATCAGCAGGCCCGCGGACAGCCCGAAGACCGCAGGAGTCGACGAGAACGCCATCGTCATGAGCCCGAGCGCGTAGACGAGTGCGCTCGTCGCCAGCACGCGGCCCGCTCCATAGCGATCGGCGATCGCACCGGCGAACGGGACCGAAGCGCCCCACAGCAGGTTCTGCAGCGCGATCGCGAACGCGAAATCGTCGCGGCTCCAGCCGTTGGCGAGCGTCATCGGGGGCAGCAGCAAGCCCATGGTCTGGCGCACGCCCATCGCGAGCATGAGGATCAACGCCGCGCAAATCAGGACGCTACGAGTGCTTTTCATCGCACTCCCATGCTGCCCAATCGATCCGCGCGCCACAAGCGATTTGCGCTCATCGCCTTCATGCCCGGCGCTCATGCAGCCGCGTCCTGCGCGTAGGTACGCCCCTGCGCGTAGGTACGCCCCTGCGCGTAGGTACGCCCCTGCGTAAGTACAATCCGTAACATACCGAAAGAGACGACGCATTGCCGCTCGCGCGGGTCCGGCGCAAACTCATTTCGATGAAATCCTCCGCGTTCTTCGCGCTCGCCGCACTGGCAGCCGTCGTCATCGGCTCGCCGCCGGCGGCCGCGCATTGCCGGTGGGAATGGTTCTGCAGCGGCGAGGGCTCATGCAAGCAAATGCCGCTGTGCGATTCGATCCGGGAGACGCCCCCACCCAGGCCGGACAGCCAACCGCCGGCGATGCCGCCCATCGCCATGCGCCCACAAAAGGTGCCGGCGCCGATGGGCACCCTCTCGTGCGAGCACATCATGCGCCAGTCGACGAACGGCAAATGGCATTGGGTCGAGATGTGTTTCTGCACCGATGCGAGCCGCTCGCCGGACCCGACGCCGCCGTTCGCGCACATCGTGCGCTGCGAATACGCACCCTGAGAGGGCGAACGCGCGCTACTTGATGCGGCGCGGCGTGAACTCTTCTTCGATCGACTCGTGGTAGTAGCTCGCCGGGGAGGGCGAGGTCATGAGCCGGCGGTAGACCTCGGGCGCGATGTTCGAATACTCGAAAGTGCCGGTCGTCGTTTCCACGACGAGCTTGCGGTTGCGCTCGTCGTACCCCGCCGCCTTCAGGCCCGCGGCGTTGAGGCGCTTCATCTCCATTGGGCTCTAATCCTCGATGTGGTCGAGAATGCGCTCGATCTCCTGGCGATGCTCGCCGTCGTGCGCGTCGACGAGGATCACCAGGTCGGCGAGCGTGATGCGCCTGGCGTCGAAAGTCGCCTCGCGCTTCAAGTCGTCGGGCGAGAGCGCCGCGAGCACGGCGAGAAGCTCGCGCCGCGCCGCGGCGAAATCCTGCGCCGCTGCCTGCGCGTCCTGGCTCGCATAATCGCGCGCTTCGGCCACCGCCTGCCCATCGAAGGGCTCGAGCGCGGGCGCCTTCTCGCTCAGGATGCGCCTCATCCTCACGAGATAGCCTTCGCGCTCGAGATCGCGCAGGTGGCACGCGTGCTCGACCAGCGCGAACGCGTCCTCGGACGGACGCATCGCGAAATTATCCTCGCCGGCCTCGTGCAGTGCGGCTTCGAGAAACGCGGGCATCGCGCCGAGCCGTTCGAGCGTCGCGGCCCATCCCGCGCGCGGCGTGTCGGGGGCGTTCATGAGCCTATTCTAGGCCGCTACTTGGCGGCTCGATCGCCCCAAAGCTGCCGCAACCGCGCGTCGCGCCCGCAGCCGTTGCGGTAGAACTGGTAGCGCACCGGGTTCTTCTTGTAGAAATCCTGGTGATCGTCCTCGGCGGGATAGAACACGCCCGCCATCTCGATGGGCGTGACGATCGGCTCCTTGAAGGGCTTCGACTTCTCGAGCGCAGACTTCGACGCCTCCGCGGCCTTTCGCTGCGCGTCATCGTGATAGAAGATCGCGGTGCGGTATTGGCTTCCCGAGTCGCAGAATTGCCGATCCTTGACCGTCGGATCGACATTCACCCAGAACACCTCGAGCAGCTTCTCGTAGCTCACCTTCTTCGGGTCGTAGACGACCTGCACCACTTCCGCATGGCCGGTCGCGCCGGAAGACACTTCCACGTAAGTGGGATTGAGCTTGCGCCCGCCCATGTATCCGGAGATTGTCGCCACGACCCCGGGGAGCTTGTCGTACGGCGGCTCCATGCACCAGAAACAGCCGCCCGCGAAAGTGGCGACCGCGTGGCCTGGCGGCACGACGACAGGCGCCGCCAACGACGCGGCCGAGAGCAGTGCAAGCAACGAGGCGAATAGGGATTTCATTTGCGGATATCCGAGAATGGGTACAGGTGGGTCGCGGAGCGCGGCGGCGCCTTACCGGGAGTGCATTTGCGCATCATGCCATCGGGCAAGAAGGAGCTGCGCCGCGATGGCGCCGCAGAGCGCGAGGAACATGTCCCACTGCGTGTCCCAGACGTCGCCCTGCGTGCCGAGGAAGGCTTCGGCCGCGGTCCCGGAGGCGACCGCCACCCACCACTCGACCAGCTCGTAGAGCGCGCTCACCGCGAGGCAGATGCAGGTAATGACGAAGAAGAGCCAGCCGCCGGACCTGACCACCGCGTGGCGCAGCAGGATCTCGCGCGCCACCATCGCGGGAACGAAGCCCTGCGCGAAATGACCGACGCGATCGTAATAGTTGCGTGCGAGCCCGAATTCGTCGCGCAGGTGGTTGAAGAGCGGCACCTCGGCATAGGTGTACTTGCCGCCCACCATCAGGATCGCCGCGTGGATCGCGATGAGCGAAAGGACGAGGGGCGTGAAGCGCCAGCGCGGGTAAGCGAGAGCGATCAGCGCTCCGGCGATCGGCACCGGGGCGATTTCAAGGAGCCAGGTGAATCGATCCTTGGGCATCCACGCCGACCAGGCGAGGATCGCGAGGACGGCGACGAGCATGGCCGCGTGCCAGCGCGGCGAGGCTTGCTCCGGAGTCATGACCGGCGCTCCCACAGCCACGCCGCACCGCGAACCCCGCTGGCGTCGCCGTGAGCCGGCGGCAACAGCCGCGTGCGGATCTCATCCGACAATACGTGCGCGCCCCAGAGTGCCGGCACGCGCCGGTAAAGCGACTCCAGCTTCGACAGGCCGCCGCCCAGGACGATCGCGTGCGGATCCAGCACGTTGACGATCGACGCGAGCGCGCGCGCGAGACGCTCCTCGTAGCGCTCGAGGGTGGCGCGCGCGGCGGTGTCGCCCTGCGCCGCTCGCCCCGCGATCGCATCCGCCGTCACACGCTCGCCGTTCACGCGAGCGTGGTCGGCCGCCAGTCCGGGTCCGGACAAATACGTCTCGATGCATCCGCGCCGGCCGCAATAGCATTGCGGCAGCGGATGGTCGCCGGCGCTCGGGAGCGGCAGCGGGTTGTGGCCCCATTCGCCCGCGATCGCATTGGCGCCGGTCACCACGCGCTCGTCGATCACGATGCCGCCGCCCACGCCGGTGCCGAGGATCACCCCGAAGACAATAGGCTCGCCGCGCGCCGCGCCGTCGATCGCCTCCGAGAGCGCGAAGCAGTTGGCGTCGTTCGCCATGCGCACCTCGCGTCCGAGCCGCGCCTCGAGGTCCTCCTTGAGCGCTCGGTCGTTGAGCACGATGGAGTTCGCGTTCTTCATGCGCCCGGTCGCGAGAGAAAGCGCGCCGGGAGTCGCGACGCCCACGGTCGCCGTGACATCGAGCGAGCGCTCGGCCTTCTCCACCAGCGATGCGATCGCCTCGACCGTCGCGGCGTAATCGCCCGCCGGCGTGTCGACGCGTTCGCGATGGCGCATCGCTCCCCCGTCGTCGAGCGCCGCGATCTCGATCTTCGTGCCTCCCAGGTCAACGCCTATTCGCATGACCATGAATCCAACGCCTTTCCCGCATAGCGGGCCGAAACCAGTACACTGGGCGAAACAAGCAAGAATCATAGCCGGACGCACAATTCCGGCCTTTCAGAATACGGGGAGCTCGGGATCGTGAACGTCATACGCGCCGCAATGGCCGTCGGGGCGCTCGTCGCCATGGTGGGGGCGGACGCCGCTTTCACCACCCCACCGACCGCCACCATCGCCCATTGGCGCAACAACGCGACCGCCGCGTACTCGCTCATGCACGACGATGCTTGCGACGCCTTCAAGGGCCCGAGTCCGCCCGCACACGGCACGTACGGTCTCTTCGATCATTGGCAGGAAGCAGCGCAGCGCGGCCTCCCGATCGGCATCGGAGCGATCGGTTCGGAATGCCTCTACCCGCCCGAGACGCTCACCTTCCTGAAGGCGACGCTGGCAGCGCATTACGAACTCATCAGCCATTCCTATTTCCACTGCGACCATACGCTCGCTCCCAGTGCCTGCATGGTGTGGAGCGACGCGGCCAACGGTGGCGCCGGGGGCGAAGTCCCGCTGCCGACCGCCTACCCGGAGCTGCAGCTCGACACGCGCCAGAAGCTCATCGATTACGAGATGGGCCAGTCGAAGTCGCTCTTCGGGGACCCCAGCTTCTCCGCGGCCGCCGTGAACTTCTATGCGTTTCCGGAGGATCACTTCGACTCCCTTGCGGTGAGCCGCCTCGCGCCGGCAGGCTACCTGGGAGCGCGCGGCGGCAACCGCGCGCTCGGCAACATCAATCGGTGGAACATCGATCCGGACCCCGCGTCCGGCGACGAGCTCATCGACTTTCATGTCCTCTTCGACGAATACAACGCGAACGACGTGATGGGGAACCCGGCGAACACGTCGGACTACGATCCGCCTTCTCTCGCCAACTACCTCAACGACGTGGTAACCGGCGGCCTGGGTGGCTGGGGCATGCAAGTGCTCCACGGCATCGCGGACCTGTCTTTCGGCACCGTGGGCCTCGCCCTCTATCAGAGCCACCTCGACACGGTGCTGTCGCTGCAGAGCCAGGGCAAGCTCTGGGTCGCCACGCCCACCGACGTCATCAAGTACCGCCGCACGAATTACCACTGCGGCGACTCACGCGGCGTCGCCGATGCGGTCGTGACGATCGGCCTCGACGGAAACCTCCAGTTCGCCGGGCTCGCCGATCCCAAGTGCGCGGTCTACGCGACGGTGGTTACCGTGGCGATCACGCTGCCGGCCGGCGTCGACGCGATCACCGCCACGCAGAACGGGCAGGCGCTCGGCGTCATGGCAACCGCCACTCCCGGCAAGGTGCTGCTCAACGCCAATCCGATGCTCGGCGTCGTCAACATCCAGCCTGTGGCCGGGCCGCAGGCCCCGGTCATCAGCAGCGCCGCGACGACGACATTTACCGTTGGCGTGCCGGGCGCATTCGTGGTGACTGCCACGGGCAACCCCGCTCCCACATTCTCCGTTGCGGGCGTGCTGCCGGCCGGTCTTGCGCTGAATCCGATCACCGGAGTTCTCTCGGGTACGCCGCTCGTTGCGGGAACTTATCTGCGCAACGTCTCGGCGGCCAACAGCGTCCCGCCGAATGCGATCCAGGCCTTCACGCTCGTGGTGAACAAGGGCAACCAGGCGATCGCTTTCGCTCCCTTCGACGGGCTGAACCTCGCAGAGGTCGATTCGATCGGCGCCACCGCGACCTCGGGGCTTCCCGTCTCGTTCAGCAGCGCAACGCCCAGCGTGTGCACGGTCTCCAACATCGATGTCACGGTGACCGGCATCGCCGTCGGCGCGTGCACGATCCATGCGAACCAGGTGGGAGACCTCAACTGGAACGCCGCGCCGACCGCGACGCTCACCTTTTTCGTCAAGGGCAACCAGGCGATCACTTTCGGCGCCGCGCCCGCGCTCGTTGTCGGCGGCACCGGCGGCGTCAGCGCGTCCGCGACCTCCAACCTGCCGGTCGCCTTCACCAGCTGGATTCCGGACATCTGCACCATTTCCGGCAACGTCGTGACCGGCGTCGCGGTGGGCGACTGCGTCATCGCGGCCAACCAGGGCGGGAGCGATTTCTACCATCCCGCCAACGAGGTCACGCAGACTTTCGCGGTCGGCAAGGGAAGCCAGACCATCGCCTTCGGCGCCGCGCCATCGGTCGCCGTCGGCGGCGTCGGAGCAGTGAGCGCAATTGCAAGCTCGGGCTTGTCCGTCGTATTCAGTTCGAAGACATCGGGCACCTGTTCAGTCGCGGGGAATGTCGTGAGCGCAATCGCAGTGGGCAGCTGCACCATTGCGGCCAACCAGGACGGCGGCTCGCAATATCAACCGGCGCCGGAAGTCACGCAGACGTTCGCGGTGACCGCAAACACGGGAAATTACGGGTTGACCGTCTTGAAGTTCGGAGATGGCGGGGGGACAGTGACGTCCACGCCGGCCGGCATCGACTGCGGCTCCCATTGCGCGGCGAATTTCGACTCGCGCACACCGGTCGCGCTCACTGCCACGCCGGCCGCAGGCTCGGTCTTCACCGGATGGGGCGGTGCCTGCGCGGGAAAGGCGCCGTGCAACTTGACGATGGACGAAGCGAAGATCGTCGGCGCGAACTTCGTTCTCTCCGCGAACGCGCCTCGACTGGCCAATCTCTCGACGCGCGGCCAGGTGCTCACCGGCAACGACGTGATGATCGCCGGATTCATCATCGGCGGCGCGACGGCGAAGACGCTCGTGGTCACCGTCGCCGGCCCGTCGCTCGCCAACTTCGGCATCGCCAATCCGTTGGCCAACCCGACGCTCACCCTGGTGCGCTCCTCGGATAACTCGGTCATCGCCACCAATGACGATTGGCAGGGCGCGGCCAACGCGGCGCAGATCCAGGCGAGCGGCTTCGCGCCGAGCAATGCGCTCGAGCCCGCGATCATGATGACACTCGCGCCGGGCGCCTATACGGCGATCGTGCAAGGCACCGGTGGCACCGGCACAGGCCTCGTCGGTGTGTTCGAGGTCGACCACCCCGAAGCGCCCCTCATCAATATCTCGACGCGCGGCCAGGTGCTCACCGGCAACGACGTGATGATCGCCGGCTTCATCATCCAGGGCAGCAGCCCGCAGACGGTGGTGATCAATGTCGCCGGGCCGTCGTTGGCCAACTTCGGAATCACCAATCCACTCGCCAATCCGACGCTCACCCTGGTGCGCTCTTCGGACAACGCGGTCATCGCGACCAACGACAACTGGCAGAGCGCGTCAAATGCAGCGCAGATCCAGGCGAGCGGCTTCGCGCCGAGCAATGCGCTCGAGCCCGCGATCATGATGACGCTGGCACCCGGCGCCTATACGGCAATCGTCCAGGGCGCGGGAGGCGGAACGGGCGTGGGCCTGGTGGGAGTGTTCACCACGCCCTGATTGCGGACCGGCGTCGACGCGCGCGCGCCCTCAGCCTAGAGGCGCCGCAGCGCCAAGCGCCCCTGCGACCTGGCGCGTCGCGCCGTTGGGCATGGCGATCTCGCCGCCGATCAGCGCGGACTGGATCTGTTCCGCCGTCGGGCGCGCGATTCCGAGCCGTGAAAGTGACTGCTGCGCCGACGCGAGTGCCGCGCGAATGCCGGCGTAGCCCATCGTTCGGCCGGGCGTGAAGCCGGCAAGGCTGACACTGCGGTCGGCAGCCGCGGTTACGAGCGTAATCGAGGTGCCGCCGCGCAACCCGTTCACGATCGCATCGGCGTTGGACCTGCCGCCCGCCCATCCGGCGTATTGCGCGGCGAGACGCGAGAAGTCTCCGGGTGGGCTTTCGGCCCACGCGGGCGCGGCGGCGACGAGAGCCGCGCAGAGGGCGGCGCGAAGCAGGCGTTGCGATTTCATGGCGATCTCCTCTTGATGCATCCACTATGGCGAGCGCGCGAACCTCGGGTCAGTCAGCCGCCTCCGAGCGGCGAGTGGGTCTATCGCGAGGCATCCGGTCGGCGCCCTCCTACCGTTGCAGCTGAAATGCCACACGCCAAGGGTTGTGTGGAACGATAGTGGCGGCAAGAAGCCAGGGAGAACAAAGAGAAATGCTTCGCAACCGATTCCTGCGCCAGATTTCGTTTCGCACCAAGGTCGTCGCGCTGCTGCTCGCGGTGGAGGCGATGGTGCTGGGAATCCTCATGTGGCACGGCGCGGTGCTCGAGCTGCAGCGCGTTGAGCGCGACTTCCAGGCCGACCTCGCCCAGGTCCGCCCGCTTCTCAACGCGGCGGTCGAGACGCCCATCGAGACGGGCGACATCGCATCGCTGCAGCGCATTCTCGACGACTCGCTGAATTCCAAGGGCACCCGGTATCTGGTCGCGAAGGACCGCAACGGCAATCTCCTCGCGGCCGCCGGCATTGGCGGCACCGCGTTGCCCCGGCTGGATGCCGCGCTCGAGGACGCGTTCGACGACCTTCGCTACGACACGGTGGTGCCGCTCGCGTCGCGCGGCCGGCCGCTCGGCGTTCTCTACATGGGCATTTCGCTCGAGCGCGAGATGAAGGCGCTCAACGACGCCTTCCGCGAGAACGCCTACCGCTCGGCGAGCGCGTTCTTCATCTCCGTGCTCCTCTTCCTCGCGGTGATCCAGCCGTTCGCCCACCGGCTCGGGCGGCTGCAGCGCGCCGCGGAGCGCATCGCCGCGGGCGACTACGCCGTGGAGATCGACGACGCCGACACCGACGAGGTCGGCAAGCTCGCGCGCGCTTTCCTTCGCATGACCGATGTGGTGCGCGCGCGCGTGGACGACCTCGAGAAAAGCCGCGAGGAGTTCCATGCGATCGCCGACTACACGTATGACGTCGAATGCTGGGTGAACCCCGAAGGCAGGCTCCTCTGGATCAATTCATCGGTGCAGCGCCTCACCGGCTACACCGCGGGCGAATGCATGGCGGCCACGCAGTTTCCGTGGTTTCCGCTCGAGGCCGAGGACATGGTGCGCGTGCACGTGGAATACCAGCGCGCGCTCAAGCAGCAGACCACGCAGACCGGATTCGAATTCCGCATCGTGCGCAAGGACGGCCAGGTCGAGTGGGTCTCCAACTCGTGGCAGCCCATCTACGGCATCGATGCGCAGTTCCTGGGCTTGCGGCTCAGCTTCAACTCGATCCAGGTCCTGAAGAACGCCGAGCTCGACCTGCGCCAGACGCTCTCGCAGCTCAAGGAGGCGAACGTGCTGCAGTCGGCGACCGCGCACGACCTGCGCGCCGAGCAGTCGCGGCTCCTGTCACTGCTTTCCGCGATGAGCTTCGGCGTGGTCTTCGTCGACCGCGGCCAGCGCATTGTCTATGCGAATCCCGCGTTCACCGAGATCTGGTCGATCCCGGGGAGCGAACCGCTGCTCGGCATCAATCTCTTCTACGTCCTCAAGCACGCCGACGACGCGGTCGTCGAGCAGGAAACTTTCCCCGCGCGGCTCGCGGAGCTGATGTCGGACCGGCGCGGCGCCTCGATGGTCGAGATCCGGCTCACGTCCGGGCGCATCCTCAAGATGCAGGTCTGCCCGGTGCTGGACGAATCGAACGAGTTCCAGGGCTCGGTGCTGATCTACGAAGACGTCACGCAGGCGCGCGAGGCGCAGAACCAGCTCGCGTTCCTCGCCGAGCGCGACCCGCTCACCGGCCTTTTCAACCGCCGCCGCTTCGAACGCGAGCTCGCCGAGCGCATCGAGGCCGCCACGCGCGCGAACGAGCGCGTCGCCCTCTTCTTCTTCGACCTCGACGAATTCAAGAGCGTGAACGACCTCTTCGGCCATCGCATGGGCGACCAGGTCCTGCTGCAGGTCGCGGGCGAGATCCGCGCGCAGCTGCGCCGCAGCGAATTCTTCGCGCGCATCGGCGGCGACGAGTTCGCGCTCGTGGTGAACCACGCGGACGACGAGCAGATCCGCTCCCTCGCCGACCGGCTCATGGCGGTGATCGGGCAGCTTTCGGTTCAGCTGGGCGAAGTGCGCCTCTCGCTCACCTCGAGCCTCGGCATCGCCATCTCGCCCGATCACACGCGCGACGCGCTCGAGCTCATCTCGCACGCCGACGCCGCGATGTACCAGGCGAAGGACGCGGGCAAGAACACCTGGCGCATCTTCCAGTCGGACCACGCCGCCACGTTGCGGCAGCGCTCGCTCGTCACCTGGAACGACCGCATCCGCCACGCGTTGCGGCACGACGGATTCGAGGTCCACCTGCAGGGCGTGTTCGACACGCGAACGCGTGAGCGCCGCTATAGCGAGGCGCTGCTGCGCATGCCCGACGAGGCGACGGGCCGGCTCCTGCCGCCCTCGCAGTTCATTCCGGCCGCGGAGAAGTCCAACCTCATCATCGATATCGACCGGTGGATGCTGAACGCCGTGATCGAGCAGCTGGCCGCCGATCGCGAGCGCACACCGATCGCGGTGAACGTCTCGGGGCGCTCGCTGAACGAGCCGGAGATCGCGGAGTTCATCGCGCTGCAGCTGATGGAGCGAAATGTGAATCCTTCGCGGCTCATCGTGGAGATCACCGAGACGGCGGCGATCAACGACATGCGCGACGCCCAGCGCTTCATCCAGCGGCTGCACGACATCGGCTGCAAGGTTTCCCTCGACGACTTCGGCGCGGGATTCGCGACCTTCGCCTACATCAAGCAGCTATCCGTGGACGTGCTCAAGATCGACGGCCTCTTCATCCGCAACCTCGCGAAGAGCCGCGACAACCAGGTGTTCGTGAAGGCGATGCTCGACATCGCGCGCGGCTTCAACAAGGCCACGGTGGCCGAGCATGTCGAGGACGACACTTGCCTCGAGATGCTGCTCGCCTACGGCGTGGACATGGTCCAGGGCTTCGCGCTCGAGCGGCCGCAAGCGTCCAATGCTCGCCCCAGCCGCTCGCCCGCGAACCTCTCCGCCCCCGGCGCTGTCCCCCAGCTCCTCGCCGACCGCTGCCGCTGAAACCGGGACACGGCAAGGGGCGGTCCTCTCGGCCCATCCGTGTTTCTGGGAGAATGCGCCGAATGAACGCAGTTATCGTCGCGACGATCGGTGGGGGGTTGCTGCTCGACCAGCATGCGTCGCCCTACGGGCAGATCATCGTGAACGTCGTCGCCTGGCTGGTGTTCCTCGCGCTATGGCAGCGAAGCGAGCCCCGGCAGCGTCCGCAGCTCCTCGCCTGTCTCGTCTTCGCCACCGCGGGCGAAGTATTCCTCTCGCTCGTCTGGGGCCTGTACGAATATCGCCTCGGCAATATCCCGCTCTTCGTGCCGCCCGGACACGTCCTGCTCTTCTTTCTCGGGACCCAAATCGCCGCGCGCCTTCGCGACGGAGCCGAGTGGTTGATCGCGGCCGCCACGCTCCCGATGATTGCCGTCTTCGCGGGCATCGGCCGCGACACTCTCGGCCCACTGCTCTTCGCTCTCTTCATCGCGTGCATGGCGATATCGCCGTCGCGTAAGCTCTACGCGACGATGTTCGTCCTTTCCCTGGCGATGGAGCTTTACGGGACCTGGATGGGCAACTGGACGTGGTCCGCGCAGGTGCCCTGGCTGGGACTCGCCGCCGACAATCCGCCGATCGCCGCCGGGGCCTTCTACTGCGTGCTCGACTTCCTCGTGGTGACGACCGTCGTCAAAACGGGATGGGGCGAGAGGACCGCCCCCTGGCGTATCCCGGTTTTCAGTCGCCTGCCAGCGCGGGAGGAAAGGCGATGACGGATTCGCACCAGGCGGCGACCTGGAGGGCGCGTTCATCCTCGCGGTAGCGCCCGACGACCTGCAGGCCCAGCGGAAGGCCGCGGGGACCGCGGCCCGAGGGAATCGTCACGGCTGGTAGTGCCGCCTGGGTCCACAGCGAACAGAACGTCGCGTCGCCCGTGCTCGAAAGGCCCTCGGGGGCCTCGCCGGCCGCGGGAATCGTCACGATCGCGTCGCACCCGTCGAAGAGCCTGTCGAGC
>WNFL01431366.1_pt1 | contig 23964 bp, 20 predicted proteins | sample 5400361 | NCBI WGS metagenome assembly WNFL01 (sample SAMN13153351, study PRJNA577476) | soil metagenome | isolation source: 40 cm soil on Douglas fir-dominated hillslope | place: USA:California | collected 2013-09-17
GGGCCTTGTTGGGCTTCGAAGCCAGGCGCAGATAGGCAAAGACGCGATCGTTGCCATAGGCCGCTGGCTTGGCGAGGCGTTCGCGGTCAACGGGAATAATGCCTTTGCCGATTTTGCCGGTGGATTCGGCAATCAATTGCTCGAGCCACGCGCCGAGATCAGAGATTCCGGGCGAGGTGATGAAGGTGATTTTGTCCCGGCCGTGATTCGCGGCGGTGCCGAGGATCGTCCCCAGAATCACTCCTGGATTCACGTCAGCGGAAGCAGTTGCGCTGCAGGCTTGAACCATCTCCTGGGTGTTGTTCAGGAATTTTGCGACGTCGAGGCCCATCACGGCGGCGGGAACCATGCCGAAATTGGAAAGCGCGGAATAGCGGCCGCCGATGCTGGGAACGCCGAAACAAATCTTGCGAAATTTGTCGGCCTCCGCCACTTGCTGCATCTTCGAGCCCGGGTCGGTAATGGCGATGAAGCGATTCCCGACTTCTTTTTCGCCCACGTTGGCCTTGATGCGTTCAAAAAAATACTGTTTGTAGATATTTGGCTCCAGCGTGCTTCCCGATTTACTGGAGACGATGCAAACCGTGCTCTTGAGATCTACTCTCGCTTCGATGGCCGTGATTTGGGCGGGGTCGGTGGAATCAAGGACATGCAACTCGGGAAACCCTTTGATTTTTCCAAACGTCATTCGCAGGACTTCGGGGCAAAGGCTCGAACCGCCCATGCCGAGTAGCAACGCGTGCTTGAAACGCGCTTTCTTCACCTCCGCAGCAATCTGCTTTAAGGCATCGATGTGCGAAAGCTGCTCCTCGGTGATGGTGAGCCAGCCGAGCCAATTGCTCTCGTCCGTTCCAGTCCATAGCGAAGCGTCCTTTTGCCAGAGACGCGCGACTTTATTGTTCTTTTTCCAATCGTCAATCGACGCGGCTACCGCACCTGCAAGCGGGCCGGGTAACTTGTAGGTCTGGCGGTTTAGGCTCACGCGGGCACACCTGCCGTTTTGCTGACGGCATCCAAGAGGGTCTTGAAGGCGTCGGAAAAAAGCTTGACGCCGTCGACCATCAGCTTATCCGTCACTTCTTTCATGGAAATTCCGGCCTTAGCCAGATCGGCCATGGTTTTCGCGGCGCCTTCCACGTTTTCGGTGAGGCTGGGACGAACTTTCCCGTGATCCCGGAAGGCGTCAATTGTAGCGGGAGGAATGGTGTCCACGGTGTCCGCGCCAATGAGCTCTTCGACGTAAACCACGTCCCGATATTTCGGATTCTTGGTGCTGGTGCTGGCCCAGAGCAAGCGTTGCGTCTGCGCGCCCTTGGCCGCCAGGGCCTTCCAGCGCGGACCGCCGAAAAGTTCCTGATACTTCTTATACGTAAGCCGGGCGTTGGCAATAGCCACCTTGCCGTGGAGGCTTTCGAGCAACGCCTTCTGCGCGGCGTCCGTCGTGTTCTTCAGTTTTTCATCGAGTTTGCTATCGACAAGCGTATCGATGCGGCTGACGAAAAAGCTGGCGACACTTGCGATGTGGCTAATGTCCTGGCCCTTTGCCGCCCGAGCCTCGAGTGCAGACAGAAACGCTTCGGCAACCTGTTCGTATGCCGATTGCGCGAAAAGCAGCGTGATATTGATGTTGATGCCGTCTTCGAGGGCCTGGCGTATGGCGGGGAGCCCTTCGGGCGTGCCGGGAATTTTGATCATGACGTTCGGGCGATCCACGGCCTTCCAGAGGCGGCGAGCTTCCGCGAGCGAGGCCTTGGTATCGAAGCCGAGAAACGGTGAAACTTCCAGGCTCACGTAACCGTCGCGCCGTTTCGTTTCCGCATACACCGGTTTGAAGATGTCGCACGCATCCTGCACGTCGCGAATGGCGATTTTCTCGAAGATGCCGTTGGCGTCGAGCTTCTTCGCTTCCGGCGATGTGAGGATATCGTTGTATAAATTGCTGCCGGTGATGGCCTTCTCGAAAATAGCGGGGTTGGAGGTCATCCCGCGGAGACCGTCGTTATCAATGTATTTTTTCAATCCTCCGCCGGTCAGCAGGTCTCTGCGAACGTAGTCCATCCAGGGGGATTGCCCCAGAGTCAGGAGTGCTTTGAGCGGATTGGTCCCCGCGCCCGTGGCGATACTAGGAACTGTCGTTGTCGTGGTCATAATCGTTCTCCTTCACCTCGAAATCATATTGTACGCCCCAGAGGGCAGGGGCGCTTGCAGCTCGGCATACGAGCTTTGTTTCTCGGGCCGTTCATCGCACCGCATACTTTGCTTCCAGAGCTTTAACCTTTCCCAGCCGCCGTACGTGCCGCTCTTCATTCGTGAACTTAGCGCCGAGAAAGGCCTTTACCAACTCTTCGGCAAGCTTGACGCCGATCACTCTTGAGCCGAGCACAAGCACGTTGATGTCGTCGTGCTCGACTCCTTGATGCGCCGAGTACGTGTCATGACACATGCCGGCGCGAATTCCGGGTAATTTATTTGCAGCGACGCTGGCGCCGACACCGCTGCCACAGATCAGAACACCTCGCTCAGCCTTGCGGTCCAGTACGGCCCGGCCCACCGCTTCGGCAAAGTCCGGATAGTCGGAAGGGTTTTCATTGAACGCGCCAACATCCAGAACATCGTGACCTATGGAGCGAAGCAAATCTCCCATGGCCACCTTCAATTGAAACCCAGCGTGATCGGAGCCAATCACAAGCTTCATTGCCAGCTCACTTTCCGAGAACTTCTCTAGCTGCCTCGACGACCCGGTCCGCCTGGATGCCGAATTTTTTCAACAAATCCTTCAGGGGCGCTGATGCGCCGAAGCTGCGCATCCCGATCATTTTGCCTTTGGGTCCGACGTAGCGCTCCCATCCGAACAGGGAAGCCATCTCCACGGAAACCCGCGCCGTCACGTTCGAGGGAAGGACGCTCTCCTTATAAGCGGCATCCTGTTTTTCAAACAGTTCCCAGGACGGCATGCTGACGACCCGGACCCTGATACCGGCGGCATTCAATTTCTCGCCGGCTTCCACGCAGAGAGAGACTTCGCTGCCGCTGCCCATAAGGATCACATCGGGTTTTCCGCCGGGAGCTTCTGCAAGCACGTAAGCGCCCCTGGCAACTCCCGTGGCAGGAGCATATTTCGTTCGATCGAACGTGGGCATGGCCTGACGCGTCAGAACCAGCGTAGATGGTCCATGTGTGTGTTTCATTATCACCTTGTAGGCTTCCACGACTTCATTAGCATCGCCCGGGCGGAGAACCAGCATATTGGGCATCGCGCGCAAGGACGCCAGTTGCTCGATGGGTTGGTGCGTCGGCCCGTCTTCTCCCACGCCAATCGAATCGTGCGTGAAAATGTAAATTGCAGGAATTTCCATGAGGGCGCCGAGACGCATGCTGGGGCGCATGTAGTCGCTGAAATTGAAGAATGTCGCGCTGAACGCGCGCAGTTTCGAAAGCGTCATGCCATTTACGATCGCGCCCATGGCATGTTCCCGCACGCCGAAGTGGATGTTGCGCCCGCGAAACTGATTTGGATAGAAATCGCCAGCGCCTTCGAATGTCAAATTGGTCTTGTTGGATTTTGCCAGGTCCGCCGATCCACCTATCAGCCAAGGGATATTTTTCGCCAGCACGTTGAGAGTTTTTCCTGAAGATTCGCGAGTGGCCATACCCTTTGGGTCAGCGGGGAAGCTTGGGAGATCTTTGTCCCAGCCGTCGGGTAGTTGGTGGGTCTCCATTCTGTTCAGTTGATCGGCTTGCTGCGGAAACTGTTTCTTGTACTCCTCGAATTTCGCCTTCCATGCCGCGCGGGCTTCGGCTCCGCGCTTCCCGATGCCGTTCTTAAACTGATCATAGACTCCATCGGGGACGAGAAATTTCGCCTCTTCCGGCCATCCATAATTTTTCTTTACGAGTTTGACTTCTGCTTCACCCAGCGGCTCGCCGTGCGCTTCGTAGGAATCTTGTTTGTGGGGCGATCCGTATCCGATGTGGCTGTCCACAACGATAAGTGTTGGCTGGTCTTTTGACTTGAGAAAGTTGTCGTAGCCGCCGGCCAGCATTTCCAAATTGTTCGCATCTGTGACTTGCGTGACGTTCCAGCCGTAGCCCTTGAAGCGCGTCATCACATCTTCGCTGAAGGACCACTCGGCCGGACCATCCAGCGTTACGCGGTTATTGTCGTAGATCCAGCAGAGGTTGGAGAGCTTCAGATGGCCCGCGAGCGAAGCGGCCTCGCTGGCTACGCCCTCCATCAAGTCACCATCCCCGCAGATGGCGTAGACATTGAAATTGAAAATGTCGAAGCCGGGGCGATTGAAATTCTCCGCCAGCCATTTACCGGCAATGGCCATTCCCACACTGTTTCCCGCGCCTTGTCCGAGCGGCCCGGTCGTCGTCTCCACTCCGGTCGTCAGGTGCGATTCAGGATGGCCGGGAGTGCGGCTGTCAATCTGCCGGAAGCGTTTGATTTCTTCCATCGGAACGGAAAGCTCACCGGTCACTTGGCCCTTGGCATTGACCGCCCGCACTCCAGCGAGATGCAGCGTCGCATAAAGCAGCATGGAGGCGTGGCCAGCCGATAAAACAAAGCGGTCGCGATTCGGCCAGAGCGGATCAGCGGGATCGTAGCGCAAGTATTTTTGCCACAGCTGGTAGACGACCGGCGCAAGGCCCATGGGCGCGCCCGGATGACCTGAATTCGCCTGCTGCACCGCGTCGATCGCCAGAGTTCGGATGGTATTGATGCTTAGCAGGTCGAGATCCAGCTGACTTTTCGGCTGACTCACATTCGCTCCTGTTGCGGGCAGGAGTGCGCCCGCAGCTCAAGGTCAGGATTTAGATGCACCACGCCACCGGACGGGTTATGGGATTTTACGCCAAAATGAAACGGCTTGCTCGTTTTGGCGTGAAATGTCGGCTCACAGAAGACGCGCGGCCTGGACGAAGACCTGTTAACCCTAGCCCTGGATAATTTTATTGCGAACTGCGTAACGGACGAGCTCGGTGACCGAATGAAAATCGAGCTTGAGCATGATGTTGGCGCGATGGGTCTCCGCCGTTTTCACACTGATTCCCAGGAAGCCGGCAACTTCCTTATTGCTCTTACCTTCGGCGAGAAGCTGAAGGACTTCACGCTCCCGCGGAGTCAATCGGCTTCGCGAAGACGGGTTGAACGAGCCGTCCGAGCCTGCTGGGTTGCAGACGGACTCCGACACACGGGAAGACAAGTAAGGTTTGTGGCGGCGAAGAGCGTCAACAGCAGCCACCAAGTTACGATCCGCATCGTCCTTCAGGATATATCCGTGAGCCCCTGCTCCCAGAACCTCCTGGATGAGCAGTTCGGAGTCGTGCATGGTCAAAATGAGGATTTCCGTCTGTGGAGAGAGTTTACGAATTTGGCGGGTGGCCTCGACTCCGTTTAACAGGGGCATGCCGATGTCGAGCACGGCCACGTCGGGTTTCAGTTGGCCGGCCTTTTCCACGGCTTCGCGCCCATTGGCGGCTTCCGCGCAAACTTGCCAGCCCGTCTTGGACTCGAGGAGAGCACGGAGTCCCGTCCGCACGACTTGATGGTCGTCAGCTACGAGGATGCGAACCGGCATCGGATACCTCGGATCTTATTGGCATGGAAACCCGCACGGTGGTCCCCGACGAGCTGGATTCTATCTCTAATTTTCCGCCAAGTTGCGTCATTCGCTCACGCATGCCGAGGATGCCCACGCCCAAGCGGGCTCCCGTGCCGTTGCCGCGCTCGATGGCTTTCTTGTCCATCCCATGGCCATGATCAATGACTTCGAGGCTGACGGAAGCGGAATTACCGTGCAAATGAATTTTGGCCGTTTGCGCGCCAGAGTGCCGCTGAATATTTGTTAGGCTTTCCTGAACGATGCGGAATAGCGCTGTCTCCGCTTCCTGCGGCAGACGCGCAAATCCGGGCTGAATCTCCAAATTCAATTCGATCCCGCTGCGCTCGCTGAATCCCTCGGCATACTCTTTGATTGCGGAAACCAGCCCCAGCTCATCCAGCAGGGGCGGGTGCAGCAGATAAGAGAGTGTTCGAATCTCCCGTGACATCTCCACAAGCACGCGCCTGGCCTCCGCAAGCGCATGGCGCGAGCGTTCGTCGACGGAGGTCAGAGACCGCGCAGCTTGCGCCAAATTCAAATTCACCGCGAGGACGCTTTGCGCCAGGCTGTCGTGGAGTTCCCGGCCGAGCCGCCGCCGCTCTTCGTCCTGAAGCTGCAGCAATCGCGTGGAAAGCTGGTGCAATGCCTCTTCCGCCTGTTTGCGCTCAGTAATATTGGTGAATGTGTTGATTACTGCTGAAACGGAGCCGTCCGGCGCAAATTGCGGCACCGCAGTTCCTAGTGTCCAAAGAACTTCGCTTGAGTCTTTGCGGCGCCAGCCCATCACTTCATTTTGAATAGACCGTCCCGTCTCAATCGCGCGGGGTCCGGGCCGGCTCAAGAAGGGGATCTCGGTACCGTCCTCGCGAATAGCAATAACGTCAAGTTGCGAAGAGTTTTTTCCCTTGGCTTCCTCAAGACTAATCCCGAACCATTGTTGTGCCACCTGATTTGCGAACTGAATTTTCGCATCCGGCCCAAGCAACACGACTCCAACGTGAAAATCTCGAACCAGAGTACGAAAACGCTCTTCGCTGGCGCGTAGCGCGTCTTCGCCTTGCCTCTTGGCGGTGACGTCCCGAACGATGGCCAGAGCGCAAGGTTTTCCGTCCAGCTCAATCAGCGTAGCGGAAAATTGCGCGATGCGTGCCTCGCCGGACTTCGTCACACAAATAAACTCCTCGTCACGCACTTCCGATTCCTTTTGGAGCTTGGCCATAACCTCCGCCCGGCGAGCAGGGTCCTTCCATAGGTTCATTTCCACCGGGGTTCTTCCAAGTGTCTCTTCGTGCGAGTATCCGGTGAGCCGCGTGAAGCTGTCATTCACTTCCAGAAAATGGCCTCCTGGGACCGCGCTGATTCCGACAGCGTCGGGGCTGGACCGGAAAGCGGTGAAGAACATGCGCTCCGAATGGCTCAAGGCCTGTTTCGTCAGAAAGAGGTCTTCCGCAATCCGGCGCTGCTTCTCATTGGTCAGCACAAGGCGTGTGGCGGAAAGAATGAAAGATGCCGTAACCGCTATCCACGCGATGGTAATCTGCTCCGCCGCGATGCGCCGACCCATGAAAAGAACCAGCAGCGGTATGAGAATCGGCAACGCCTGAGAAACGATGATGGTGCGAAAGCGCGACTCAACTGCAGGGCGAAGGGGCTCTTCGGGGCAATTCCACGTAGCGGCGATAAAAGCGGCAAACAAATAAGGCGCGCACCAGATGACGTCCGTCCATGTCGCCCCGGTGCGAGATGTAAAGGGAGCGACAAGAAAGACGCTTTCAGAAGCGCAAGCCACGAGAAAAAGGCCAGCCATTCTTCCGAAAAAACTGCGAATCGAGCGCTCAAATACTGTCGCCGCACGGATCAGAAAGCCCACTGCAAGCGCCACATCGCGAAACAACTGCAGACGAATAAGCCTGAGGACCATCTGCTGGCCTTCGGCTTCCCAACGGGAGGAGACATAGAAAAAATACAGATAGGCGGTGAGGGCCACGACACCGACCTGGGCAAAGTCCAACACCAACTGCCAATCGATTGTGCCCGGTTCTCTCGTTGGCCGGGGCAGCAGCATCGTGACTGTGGGCGTTACCCAGAGTATGAAAAGGATGTCTGAGGGCCAGGGAGTCAACGATGGCGCGTGAACAAAACACTGATAGTAGGTTTCCAGCGCCTGCGCGGCACAGCCCAGGAAGAGAGCCGAAGCTAGAAGCATCCAGAGTTGGCGCAGATAGCCTAAGGAACGCCTGGCCACGTAAAGCGAACAAAAAGCCGCCCAAAGGATGATTGCGGTTTGCAACAGATCCGAGAACAGAAGACTTGTCGCTGGTTGAGGGACCTCTTTGATTACAACAACAAGAAGCGCGGTCAGCAGACCGGCGACTGTCAGGGCGAGCCAGGAGAACTTGCCAGAGGGATGCAAGAGAGACCCCGCGAACTAGCTTCAGTCTAAGTCGAGTCAACCTTGTAAACAATCGCCTCGGATGCATTTAACACTATCAGGAAACACTCCGAAGCTTAGGATTCACGCGGACTTTCCTTCACAAAGTGTACGCCGATATGGCTGCCGCGCGGATTTCGCTGGTTAACATACTCGCGATCCCGTCATCGGAGCAGTGGGAAGCTTTGCGCAGTCGCCATGACAGCAGCCCAAGAGCCTATATTTTTCCCTTAGTAGCAATCCCTTATGCAGTGAGCGGCGGGGCGTCTCCAAATAGGGGACGGCGTGGGCCGTATGCTCATTTGTGTGCATGCTGATCGTCTTGAGGGTTGCGTGGCGTAGTGAATTGGAGGGGCAACAATGAAGAAAGCAACGTTGGCGGTATTGCTGCTAGGTGCTGCACTCAGTCTCCAAGCGAAAGACCCACCGGCCTATGAAAAAGGCGTATTGGCGCAAATGGACTCTTCGTCTTGCGGCTACGCCGAAAAAGACGGCAAGACGATTGCCGGCCAAATTTTTGGGACCGACGGCCAGCACAAGAACACCAAAGTAGTCCTGTGCCAGGAATACGTGCTGCAGACGGAACGAGTCACGTACCGCATTAGGCCGAAAGACGACAAGCACCCTGTCCTTTTGCCGGTCGGAGAAACCGCTCAATTCCGGATTCACAAGGACAAGTTGCTGCTTCGAGTCCCCGAAGCTGACGGCAAGGAACGCGAATACTTCGTTCTTTCAATGACTCCTCGATCGGATGCTGCGGCATCCAGCAAGCTGGCGGCCCGCGGAGAAACTCGCTAATCTCCGAAACCGAAGCTCGGGCCAATAGCAGATGATGTGTCCTCGATAAACTAGCAGCGTTGCCCAAGGATGAGGGGTTGCAGGAATTTTCCTTGAGTTTCCTGCAATCCCCATTTGGAACCAGCCTGAACTAGATACGCTTCCTTCCGATCCGACTAATTTCGCCCCAGTATTACTAGACTGCAATTTAACGCTCGCTCCCCGCTACGCGCGAGAATTACCTTTGATGAATGGGCTACTAGGTTTGTCTTGTCCATCCCCCATTCCTGCCGCAACATGAATCGAAGCGGGAGGACGGGCGAAAACAGGCCCAGCGCATGGCACCAGTACTTGAGATCCAGGATCTGCACGTTTCCTATCAATCGCGCGAGGGCGCGCTATACCCTGCTTTGACCGGAATCAGTCTTGGCTTGATGCCGGGTGAGATCATGGGTGTCCTGGGCGAATCCGGATCCGGCAAAAGCACGCTCGCTGGATCGCTGGTACGACTTCTTCCCGCGAACGGCAATATCACGCGCGGAGCTGTTCATTTTGAAGGGAAAGATCTTCTCCGAGCCAAGCCCCGTGAATTGCAGCAAATCCGTGGTGCGCGAATTTCGTTGATTTTTCAGGAACCATCTCTTGCCCTCCATCCGACCATGCGCGCCGGTGAGCAGGTTCGCCAGGTGTTAACCGCGCACGGGTCTCCAGGAAGAAGCGCCCTTAACGATCGAGTACATGAAATTCTCGCACTGCTCTTTTTCGAGGAGGCGGACCGCATTTCGCGTTCTTATCCACACCAGTTGAGCGGAGGGCAACGGCAGCGTGTGCTTATCGCGCAGGCGATTGCCTGCGGCCCTTCCGTTGTGATTGCCGACGAACCGACGGCGTCGCTCGACTCCGCGACACAAATGGAAATCCTCGGTGTGTTTCGAACGCTCCGGGAAAAATTGGGTCTCGCGATGATCTTCATCACGCACAACCCCGCGTTGCTCTCCGGTTTTGCCGATCGTGTCCTGGTCCTCTATGCCGGCCAGATTGCCGAATGTGGTCCGGCTGAAGCTGTGCTCGCTTCACGCCGGCATCCTTACACCAAGGCTCTCTTCCAGTCCATTCCGGAGGTTTCCGAAAAGCGCGGAAATAGTCGTAAGTCAAAACTCCCGGTAATTCTTGGCGACTCGGCACGTTCGTCATTGCCCGCGCGCGGTTGTCCCTTCGAGCCAAGGTGCCCGGAAAAAATGGACATCTGCAGAGAGCGTGAGCCTGCAACGGTGGACCTGAGTCCGTCACACACGGTTTGTTGTTTCAAGTATGAAAGTGAAAGCGTCTGACGGCGGCCCGAAAAATGAAGCCACTCTTGAAGGTCGAAAGCCTTGTGAAGCACTATGTGAGGAGGAGTCTAGTTGGCGCTCGTGAAGAGTTGCTGGCTTTGGATGGCGTGTCTTTCACAATTCTCCCAGGGACCACGTTTGCGGTTGTCGGGGAATCAGGATCGGGCAAGAGTACGCTTGCGGCATGTCTCGCCTGTCTGGAATTCCCCACTTCCGGAGACATTTGGTTTGAAGGGATAAACATCGCCAAGGGTGGAGAGAATGTTCGCCGTCAAGTTCACCCGCAAATCCAGCTCATATTTCAAGACCCCGCAAGCTCTTTGAACCCAAGATGGAGTGTGCTCGACATACTCATCGAGCCGTTGATTCTGCAACGCAAATTCAGTCACAAAGAAATGAATCTGCGCGCCAGTTCTTTGCTGGAACGAGTTGGTCTTTCGCCACGCATGGCGGCGCGGCTTCCCGCTGAGCTGAGCGGCGGGCAGCGCCAGAGGTTGGCCATCGCTAGAGCGTTGGCGTTGGAGCCGAAGCTCTTGATTTTGGACGAGGCTCTGTCGGCCCTTGATTGTTCCGTGCAGGCGCAGATCGCCAATCTCCTGATGGATCTGCAGAGCTCTCTGGGAATGACGTATTTGTTCATTACACATGACTTAGCCATGGCCGCTCACCTGGCCGATGAGATTGCCGTCATGAACCGCGGCCGGATCGTTGAACAAGGCCCTGCGGAAGCTATCTTGAAGCAGCCCGAGCATGATATTACTCGCCAACTGCTGGCGGCTGTGCCCAAATTCACTCGTGCCGCGCCGTCTGCTCCGGAGCGATGATGCGCTACCTGCTGCGCAGGCTCGGCCACGCTTTGTTCTTGCTGGCCGGTGTTTCCATGCTCGCCTTCCTCTTCACGTCATTGGCTCCAGGAACCTACTTCGATGAAATGCGATTGAACCCACAGATTGCTCCGGAGACGGTGGCGGCGCTGCGTGCCCAGTACGGTGTCGACAAGCCTCTTCCCGTTCGCTATCTATCCTGGCTGAATTCCGTGCTTCACGGCGAGATGGGATTCTCCTTCGCCTATAACAGCCCCGTGGCGCCACTATTGCTGGTGCGGGCACGGAACACGCTGGTCCTGACAATTACATCCACGTTGCTCGCCTGGGCAATCGCTCTACCGCTTGGGATATGGAGCGCTGAGCGTCTCGGGCGACTGCCGGACCGCCTGCTCTCTTGGGGAACCGCTATACTCTTGGTAATCCCCGACCTGGCGCTTGCGCTGGGACTCCTGGTCTTTGCCGTGCGAACCGGATGGTTTCCGACGGGAGGCATGGCTTCCGTTGGTTTTGAAACTCTTTCGTCGCTCAATAGGCTGCGCGATCTGGTGTTACACATGATTCTGCCCGTAACGGCACTTGTGCTCTCTTCTCTGCCGCTGCTCATTCGTCACGTGCGTGCAGCCATGGCGGACGTCCTCAACGCTCCGTTCCTGCTAGCCGCAGTGGGGCATGGCATCCCGAGACGCACTCTTCTATATCGATACGCACTTCCAGCCGCGGCAAATCCCGTTATATCCCTGTTTGGTTTCAGCATCGGTGTATTGCTGAGCGGATCGCTGCTCATCGAAGTCGTGATGAGCTGGCCGGGACTCGGGCCGCTGTTATTGGAGTCCATTCTGGCGCGCGATCTGTACGTAGTGGTCGGAGGAGTCCTGTTCTCGACGCTTTTCCTTGTCGGGGGGAATTTCCTGGCGGACTTGCTTCTTTACTGGGCTGATCCCCGAATCCGGACAGAAGGCAGCACGCAATGAAAGCGCGCCGCACCATCGTGAAATGGCTCATCACCCTCGCTGTTCTGCACGGAATTGTGCTGTGTGCAGGTTTCTTCGCGCCCTACGATCCCGGCGAACAGGATCGCAAGAGTCCGTATCTGCCGCCCATGCGGCTCCACTTGCTGGATTCAAACGGCCATGTCCACGCGCGGCCTTTTGTGTATTCGTTGAAACTGCGTGAAGGCTCGTTCGAACCATATGAGGAAGACACGGCGGAGCTTCATCCCCTGAAGTTGTTTCTGAGAGGGAGTCATTACCGATTGCTGGGATTCCTGCCCGGCCAAACGCACTTTTTTGGCGCCGAGAATGCGCGGATCTATCTTCTCGGCACCGATGCTTACGGACGCGACCAGCTTTCAAGGCTCCTCTTTGGCGGCCAGGTGTCGCTGCTCGCGGGCCTTTTAGGCGCGGGAATCACATTGATCGTTGGCTTGTGCATCGGCGCCGTCGCGGGCTATTACGGCGGTTGGACCGATAGCCTGCTTATGCGTCTCGCCGAGCTCTTCTTGGCGTTGCCGTGGCTGTACTTGCTCTTCGCAATTCGCGCTTTTTTGCCGCTGGCGGTTAGCCCGCTCAAAGCCTTCTTCTTGATCATCGCAGTCATCGGACTGGTGGGCTGGGCCCGCCCCGCGCGGCTCGTTCGTGGCGTGGTCCTTAGCGCCAAGGAACGGGACTTCGTCCGCGCTGCACGGGGGTTCGGAGCAACTAGCGGATACTTGCTCCGGCGCCACATTCTGCCGGAAACTTCCAGTGTGCTTTTGACACAGGCGGCGATTTTGATACCACAATTTGTGTTGGCCGAGATGACCCTCTCGTTTCTCGGCCTGGGGGTCCCCGAACCGGCGGCAAGCTGGGGCAACCTTCTCTCCAGCCTGCAGCAGTACAGTGTCTTGGTCTCCTATTGGTGGATGTACTTACCCGCTTTGGCGATGGCGCCGTTCTTCCTGGGATACTTGGGGTTGGCGAGCTCGTTGCAAGAGCGAGGAGAGGCGTACAAAATAGAGACGCGCAGCCTAGGGAATCTGACGTGAAAAATAGACGAGCAATCTCCTATTCCCGCAAGATTCTTTCGAGTTTGCTCCTTTTGTTCTTGCCCCTTCCCAGCCACATTGCTGCCGCTTTTCCCCAACAGAAAAGTGCGAAAGAGGAATTGCTCGTACTCCCGGGAGAAGTGGGCCGTTCAGGGGGGCGCCTCGTCGTCTCCCTCCGCGGCGAACCAAAGACGCTGAATCCTTTGATTGCAGCCGATGCGCGATCCCGCGAGGTCATTGGCGTCATGCAGGCGGACCTCATCCATATCAACCGCGTGACGCAATTGACGGAACCTGCGCTTGCCAAGTCCTGGAAGATTTCTCCTGACGGTCTCGCCTACACACTCGTACTGCGCCAGGGATTGAAATTCTCGGACGGGCAGCCGCTGGACGCGGATGACGTGCTTTTCACTTTCCGTACCTATCTCGACGAAAACGTGCACGCTCCGCAGCGCGATCTCTTGATTGTTGGCGGAAAACCGATAAGCGTGCGCAAGGTAGACGCGTATACCGTCGTCTTTCAGTTGGCGAAGACTTACGGCGTGGGCGAAAGGCTGTTCGATGGCTTGGCGATCCTTCCCCGGCATCTCCTGGAAAAACCCTACCAGGAAGGGAAGCTTGGGCAGATTGGGTCATTGGCCACGGCCGCGGATCAATGGACGGGGCTCGGCCCATTCCGGCTGAAGGAATATGTCGCGGGGCAACGATTAGTCCTGCAGCGCAATCCTTACTATTGGAAATCGGACATCAAAGGCAAGCGACTGCCTTACGTGGATGAACTCGTATTTCTGTTTGTACCACACGCTGATGCACAGGTCCTGAAGTTCCAATCGGGCGAAACCGATATGATCAGCCAGTTGGGCGCGGAAAATTTCTCCGTATTATCGCGCCAGCAGCGCGGTTACACGATGACGGACGCCGGACCGGGCCTCGAGTACAACTTCCTTTTTTTCAATCTGAACGACGCTGGCGAAAAAACATCGCCGGAGCTGCAGCGGAATCAAAAATGGTTCCGCGAAGTGAAGTTCCGGCAAGCGGTTTCAGCCGCGGTGGACCGGGAAGCCATCGTTCGGCTCGTTTATCAGGGGCGCGGCGCAGCCCTGTGGGGCTTGGTCGCACCGGGCAATCGCCGATGGGGAAATGAAAAACTCCCCCATCCCGCGCGGTCGCTCGATCGTGCACGCACTCTGCTCAAGGATGGTGGTTTTTCCTCGAGCACTGGTCCCAACGGAGAATCAACGCTCTTGGACTCCGACGGGAAGCCAGTGGAGTTCTCCATCCTCACCAGTTCTTCGAACGCAGACCGCGCAAAGATGGCGGCGCTCATCCAGGACGACTTGAAGCAGCTCGGGATGCGCGTCCAAGTTGTGCCGCTCGAGTCTCGCTCTCTCCTCGATCGCGTCACCCAGAGCAGGGACTACGATGCCTGTATCATGGGGATAGCCAGCTATGATGCGGACCCGAATTCCGATATCAGCGTCTGGCTATCGAGCGGCGGATTACACTTGTGGAATCCCTCGCAGGCGCATCCCGCCACACCATGGGAAGCGGAAATCGATCGGCTGATCGAAGAACAGATGTCCGCGAGTACCTTCGAAAAGCGGAAGAAACTGTATGACCGCGCGCAAGAGGTTCTCGCCGAGAATCAGCCCATGATTTTTCTGGCGAGCCCGGACATTCTTGCCGGCGCCAAGAATTCCGTTGGCAATTTCCATCCCGCCGTTCTGGAACCCTATGTCCTCTGGAATGTGGAGCAGCTCTATCTCAAAAATGGGACGGGGAATGCCACGCGATGAGCCCCGCGTTGACTAAGGCCGGCAAGAAGCCGCCAGCCGCGTGGAATGATACGCGGCTCGTCAAAGCCTGTCTCGCAGGCAGTGAAGAGGCGTGGTCGTTGCTCATCGATAAGTACAAGGCGCTTATTTTTTCGATCCCCGTAAAATACGGCCTGTCGCAGCAGGAAGCAGCGGATGTTTTTCAGGCGACCTGTACGGAACTTCTCGTGCGGCTGCCCGAATTGCGAGAGCCGCGCGCGTTGCCCAAATGGCTGATGCAGGTGGCCCACCACGAAAGTTACCGCTGGAAGCGTCACAACCAGCGCGTGGTGAGCCGCGACGGGGAGAATGACTTTCCGGAGCCGGCCACGCCTCCCATCGCCGAAAATATCGTTCAGCAGACGCAGGAAGAACAGATGTTGCGAGAGGCCATGGCATTGCTGACGCCGCAGTGCCGCCGGCTGGTGGAGTTGTTGTTCTTTGAAACTCCCTCGCGGCCTTATGCGGAAGTCGCAGCCGAACTCGGCCTTGCCGTAGGCTCCATCGGATTTACTCGCCAGAAATGCCTCGAGCGTTTGCGCCGGCAACTCGAGGATATGGGATTCCTCTGATGCCCGCGACGCTCAAGAAAAAATCAATCGACATGCTGATCGCCGAGCTGGGGCAATTATCGAGCGAACCGGCCCGCCGCAAGTTTCTTGCGGAACACAAGATCTTGATCCGCCAGAAAACTGTCGAGGAGTTAGCGCAATTGGTCTGGCAGAAAGTCCGCGTGAGCACGCAAGAAGCATTTCACTTGGCTGAGGCCGCCGTGCACATCGCCAAGCGCTTGCGTGGCAAAGAAGCTTTGGCGCTTGCCTTGCGCGCAAAAGCCAACGCCTTGTATTCCTCGGGCGATAATCGCGCCGCCATCGAGCACCATCAACAGTCTTTTCGCCTTTACGAATCGTTGGGCAATTGGAACGAAGCTGCGATAACTCTGAGCAGCTCGATCCAGCCGATGATTCTCGCTGGTCAGTACGACATGGCGTTTCAAGCCGCGGAACGCGCCCGGGAGATATTTTCGCGCCTGAATGACCCTCGGCGGCTGGCCCGTTTGGAAATCAACGTTGGCAATATCTATCACCGCCAGGATCGGTTCGAGGAATCGATCGCGCACTATGAGCGCGCTTACACGCAACTGATGCCCTACAAGGACACCGAAGGGATTGCCGTCGTCCTCAGCAACATGGCCGTCTGCTTGATCAGTCTGAATGATTTTCCGCGCGCTCTTGCCACCTATCAGGGGGCTCGCTTCTTCTGCCAACAGAACAAGATGCCCCTTCTCGTGGCGCAGGCGGATTACAACATCGCTTATCTCTATTACCTCCGCGGCGAGTACAGCCGTGCCATCGAGGCCCTCTATGCTGCTCGGCGCGCCTGCGAAGCCACCGGTGATGCTTATCACTTTGCGCTGTGCCATTTGGATCTCTCCGACATCTACCTGGAACTCAATCTGAGTGAAGAAGCCCGGGAAATCGCCCATGAAGGATTCCTCCGGTTCGAAAAGCTCGGGATGGGCTATGAGGCTGCCAAGACCCTCGCAAACGAAGCCACGGCTTATGGCCAGCAGGGGAAGACGGTCCAGGCTCTGGAGCGCTTTGCCAAAGCGCGGGAGATTTTTGAACGAGAAAAAAACCTCGTTTGGCCTTGGCTCATCGACTTGTATCAGGCCTTGTTGCTTTTCCACGAAGGCCGGTACTTTGAGGCCCGGCGTCTCTGCATTGCGGCCGCTGCTTTCTTCGATCGATCAGCACTCTCGGGGAAAGCTGTCCTCGCGCATCTGCTGCTCGCGCGCATTGCTCTCCAAGTGGGAGATTCTGCCCCAGCGCAAAAGGAGACAGACGAGTCCCTCGCTCGGCTGAAACGCCTTCAGGCGCCGGTTCTTGCCTTCCAGGCTCACTTGCTCGCGGGACAGATTGCTCAGGCTCGCAACGAGCGCGTTGCGGCGCACCAGGCGTACCTGGAAGCCAGGAAAGCGCTAGAAGCCTTGCGCAGCCGATTGCAAGGCGAAGAGCTGAAAATTTCCTTTGTCAAAAACAGGATGCAGGTCTACGAAGCCCTCGTGGATTTATATATTTCCGGAGATGGGACCGACACCTCTCCGGAAGAAGCGTTTGCTTGCATGGAAGCCGCCAAATCCCGCAGTATGATTGAATTGATATTTCAGAGCGGCCAGAGTCTTCCGCTAGGCGAGACGGGCCAGAGCGATCTTGTCCGCAGAATCAGGGATCTTCGCGAAGAACTCAACTGGTATTACCACCGCATCGAGCTTGAACAACTGCGTCCCGAGGACCAATCCCACCAAAGGCTCGAAACCCTCCAGGAAAAAGCCCAATCGCACGAGAAGGAGCTCCTGCGGACTCTGCGCGAACTCCCGGCACACGAGCGCGAAAACGCAACGCTGGAAGCGCCCGCGGATTTTTCTCTCACCAAGCTGCAGGCCAATCTTCCCGCCGACGCCACTCTTGTTGAATATTTTGTGGCCGGGGACCGCCTCGTGGCCGCCATCATCACACGCGAAAAAATACAAATTCTCCCCGTGACCGTGCTCTCCAGGGCCGCTCACTTTCTGCAATTGCTGCGATTTCAACTCTCCAAGTTTCGCATGGGCAGCGAATACATCCGGCGATTTGAGGAACCCCTCTTGCGTGCCGCGCAAAGCCATCTGGAATCTCTCTATGACGAACTCATCGCGCCTCTCCGCCCATTCCTCCAAGGGAAGCACCTAATTTTTGTCCCGCATGGTCCTCTCCATTTCTTGCCGTTCCACGCCTTGCGCAACGGGGAGGGGTATCTCTGCGATGCTTTCACCATTTCCTACGCCCCCAGCGCGACGGTTTTTTCCTGGTGCCAGGAGAAACCCACCAGCAAGAACACGAGTTCTCTCGTTTTTGGAATCCCGGACGTGCGGGCGCCGCAAATCCTGCAGGAAGCTCAATCCGTGGCGGCGCTGCTTCCGCAGTCGACGCTCCACGTGGGCGACCACGCCACTTCCTCCTTGCTCCGCGAACTGGGTCCTCGTAGCGGGCTCCTTCATCTCGCAACGCACGGCATCTATCGTCAGGACAACCCCATGTTTTCCGGCATTCGGCTGGGCGACGGATATCTGAATCTGTATGACCTCTACCAGATGCGCCTGGACGCCAGACTTGTGGCCCTGAGCGGCTGTGCCACCGGAATGAATTTTGTTGCTGCCGGTGATGAATTGCTTGGGCTGCAGCGCGGTCTATTCTGTGCCGGGGCCACGACACTGTTGCTTTCTTTGTGGGATGTTCACGACCAAAGCACCGCGCACTTGATGCAGCACTTTTATCGTGAATACATTCGAACCGGTGACATGCCGGGCGCGCTCCAACACGCGATGCGGGAAGTTCGACGTCAGGCTCCACACCCATACTTCTGGGCGCCCTTCGTTCTCGTTGGAAAACTTACTGATTCCAGAAGACTTAGCTAATTTTTCCACACTCTATATTTTTGAGACCTCCGTTTTCCCTTATGCCATGAGGGTGATTCATCGTCCCGGTACTGGGGAGTGCTGGAGGCGCAGAAAGGAATCTGGGGGGAAGACAATGGAACATTTTACGACCGAATTGTGGATCGATTTCGTGAATCAGGCTGTTGACAGCCGCAAGAACCAGTTGATGGCGCAACACCTGAAGCAAGGCTGCAAACGCTGTGAGGAAACAGTTTCGTTGTGGCAGAGAGTTCGGCAATCGGCGGCCTCGGAAGCGAATTACCGGCCTTCTGAGGACGTCGTCAGAGTGGCCAAGGCGACCTTTGCAGGTGCCGGGCTGGCGGGTCCAAGAAAGGGAACAGGCAGCCGCATCAAGGTTCTTTTCGACAGTTTTCTGCAGCCGGTTGTCGAAGGAGCTCGATCTGCGGCCACTGCCACAAGGCAAATGCTCTATCGCGCGGACCCGTTTCAGATTGACATTCAGGTGGAGGCCAAACCTGAGGGGAACCGCATCGTGGTCACTGGCCAGCTCTTGAACTTGAGCAGCCCTGCAATCATTGGCGAGGGCGCCCGCATCGTTCTTTCCAACATGCGGGGACACGTCGTGCACGCGGTTACCAATCAATTTGGCGAGTTTAGTGGAGAGATTGAAAACAGCGGAGACCTGCAGATGACGTTCGCCAGCCCCGGCACGCAGCCAATCGTGATTTCGCTCCGGGATGCGCTCGGCACTCTGCCTGAGGGCGAGCAATGAGCGGCAATCGACTCACGCAGTTGCCGCACATTGCAGCCTTGGTACGAAGGTACCAATGCCGCTGGGAATTTTGTTTAGACAGGAAGGCGCACTCGTACTATTGGCGCGGAAAGTCTGCCCAGCAAGACTAGAGAGGCACATCGACCGCGCCCGTACCGAGTACTTCATTAGGAGAGCCCCACAAGGGTAGAAACTATGAAACGCATCACCATCATTGTCGCGATGATCGTCCTCATGCTCGGTGTTGCAAATCCCGCTGCAGCGCAAAACCGTTACATCGTGCGTACCACAGGCGGCCTGTCCTCTGTCCTGAATCTGTGCAATCTCCTCGGATGTCAAGTCCAAGGTGGCTTGGACGGCCCGGTCGGCCAGAATTTTCTCGTGACCTCGTCCAACAACATTCTCGTGAATATCGTCAATGGAGCCGTGAACCTCGTCGAATCCTTGTTGGGAATTGTGAGCATTGAGGCCGACCGTCTCATGCCCATCCCTCAACCATCACTCAGCAGCATTCCCTCCGGTCTCTACGACACTGCCCCTGTGAATTACTACGGCGCCACCGTTTGGCACGGCTATGCGGCTCAGCCCGCGGCCCAGATCATCCGGCTCCAGGACGCTCAGAACGGGTTTCGGATCAGCGGTACGGGCGTCGTCGCCGTGATTGACACCGGCGTTGACGTAAATCATCCCGTGCTCCAAGCGGTTCTCCTTCCCGGATATGACTTTACAAGGAACCAGCCAGGCGCCTCGGAATGGCTCGACGTATCCGGTCTGCCAAGTGGCAACTCCCAGGGCCAGCAACAACCAGCTTTCGTACAGCAGTCCACCGCCGCCGTTCTTGACCAGTCCACCGCCGCAGTCCTCGATGGCGGACCGTACTCCGCATTTGGCCACGGTACGATGACGACTGGACTTGTCCACTTGGTAGCGCCGAAGGCTCAGATCCTTCCGCTCAAGGCCTTCTCATCGAACGGCACCGGCTATCTTTCCAATATCGTCGCCGCCCTCTACTACGCCGTTCAGCACCATGCGAACGTCGTTAACATGAGTTTTGATCTCACGTCTTCTTCGCCGTCGCTCACCCAGGCGGCCTCCTACGCCAACAAGGCCGGCGTCGTTCTCGTCGCTGCCGCCGGAAACGAAAGCACCAGCTCGCCGGTTTATCCCGCGGCCCTGAACAGCTACGTCGTCGGCATTGCCTCTACGACCAACTGGGACAGCCGCTCCTCCTTTTCAAATTTTGGCTCAACCGATGTCTGGATCGCCGCGCCTGGAGAGAACATCATTAGCACTTTCCCTGGCGGGACATATGGTAGTGCTTCTGGCACGTCGTTTAGTTCGCCGATCACTGCCGGCACGGTCGCTCTGATGCTCAGTGCAAAGTCGTCATCCTTAAATCAGAGCCAGGCATCCAGTGCGCTGTCCCATGCGATCAAGCTCACCCCGGATCTCAATCGTGGACGCCTCGACGTCTATCAGGCCGTCTCCGCTTGGGTAAATAACTCCGGCTCAACATCCGGCTCTGGCTCTTGCTTCTTGTTTTGCCTGTAGCTGCAATGTCGAATAACCAGATTCCGGCGCCCATCGAGGGTTCCCCGGTTCTCGGGGCGCTGGAGTCTCTTCGCATCAAGCAACTCGAAGAACAGTCTGCCGCCCTCCGCAATTCCGTCATCTGCGCCTTCAACCAGCTCCTCGACTTGAAAGATCTCAACACCGGCGTCCACAGCACCCGGCTGGCGGAATGGGGCATGCGCGTCGGGCAGGAACTCGGCCTGGAAGAAGCTGAGCTTCAGAATCTTGAAGTCGCCGCGCTTCTCCACGACATCGGTAAAGTAGGCATCCCGGATTCCATCCTTCGCAAACCCGGGCGTCTCGACCCGGAAGAATATGCCCTCATGAAGAAGCACTCGGAGTACGGCTGGGCCGTGTTGCGAATGCTTCCGGGCTTCGAGCGCGCGGCGCTCGATATTCTCCATCATCACGAATCTTTCGACGGCAAGGGCTACCCCGCCGGACTCAAAGGCGCTGAAATTCCCGTTGTTTCCCCCATCGTCTGTGTCATCGATGCCTTCGATGCTATGGTTTCTTCCCGCCCCTACCGCAAGGGCCTGCCGTTTGAAGAGGCCGTGCGCCGCCTTAACGAGTCGAGTGGCACTCAGTTTGATCCCGTGGTCGTCAAGTCCTTCCTTTCCTTCGCCGAAGCAGAAATGTCTCCTGTCTTCGAAGCCGCCGGCACCTCCGTCTCATCGGCTCTATAAGCGCATTGCCCAGGTATCCATCGAAAGTAGTCGAGTTGATTGGATTATTGCTCTCCGTTTGTAGGGGCGCAGCATGCTGCGCCCCTACTTCACAAGGCTGTTCCGAACCAGAGATATCTTGTCGAAAACTGACAGGCACTCGTCCCCGCCCCGCCCTCGCTGATTTGAATTGAGCCCTTTCTTCTCCCATGCTACTTTTTCTTATCTGCCCTGCCCGGGTGGCGGAATGGCAGACGCTGAGGACTTAAAATCCCGGCAAGTGGTTTAGCAGCACGCTGCACCAAAATGCAGCACAGCGAAAATCGCTTGATTCTACGGCCTGTTTCTTACCAGCGACCGTGCACGACTCCGCACTGTGGCGAAGGGAAACGAAAAGCCAACCGACACCAGAACCGACACCACTGCCACGTGCAAAGAGATGAGGGATCAACTCGTACCCGACGATGCCGCGAGAATTGCCCTTCCTCGCGCACAGGGGCGATTCTGGCGCACGATCTGTAGCGAGAAAGGTGGAAGAGTAAGGGAATGGCGCAGCGCGCGCTTCACAGCTTACCCAAAAACCCCGCTGACAGCGCGTCTTGTAAGTCCCTGCGCTGTAGCGGCTGATTAGGACAATTCCCGCTGCCCACAATCAGATGTTTGTGGAACGAATGCGCAGCACGCCGCACCTTGATGCGCCCGCCTCACCGGAGTAGGATTCGAGACATCGTTGGATGTCGCAGGACCTTTCCAGCCCATCCCCGAGGTACACCGCAAGGAGGTCCCGCCATGCCCGTCATCAAAGAATTTACCGTGTTAACGGAGGACCGTCCTAGCATCTTTGGAAAACTCTGCCGGGCGCTCGCCGACCACCGAGTGAACATTCTCGCGCTTCAATCCTTTCCGATCGGAGGGAAGAGCGTAACTCGATTCATCGTGGACAATCCCACTACGGCCAAGGCCGTGCTGGACAGCGAGAGGCTGACATACGTAGAGGCAGAAATCGTCCAGGCCAAGATTGCGCACCGGCCGGGCGAGATCGCGCGCGTAGCATCCCGCCTAGGAGAGGCCAACATCAATATCAACTACGCATATTGCGGCTTGGAACCCGGAACGAATGCGCCTCTGATCTTCTTCGGCGTCGTGGAAGTCGACGAGGCGGCCCTAATTCTTGAGCAGGCCGCCGCTGCCAGCGCTACGCCCTAACATAAAATTGCGGTTTACTCCGCACCCAAGAAGAAGGAGAGGAGTCAAGCGCGGGGTTTGCCTTCTCTTCTTCTTCATCTGTTCGACGAGCCAAGAGTCCATGAATCGCCGTACGACAGCCTAGAGAAAAAATCCGTGGTCGCGGGTTTCGGGATACGCGCACGCTCAACTTCCTGCTGATACAGACGCACAGACGGGGCAGCCCATGAAGGAGCTGCTAGAAATGATCGCTAAGGCTCTCGTAAACCATCCCGAAGAGGTGGAGGTTCGTTCGGTCGAGGGACAGCATTTAATCGTGCTTGAGCTGTGCGTCCATCCGGAAGACGTCGGCCAGGTGATTGGTCGTTATGGGCGCACACACGTTTGCCAGCCGCCTCGTAATGACCGGAGTGGACATTCTCACCGTGCAAGAGCTTCTCGGCCACAAAACCATTGGCATGACCGTGAGATATTCGCATCTTGCGCCGAAGCACACGTTGGCCGCCGTAGAGAGGTTGGACGCTCCTATAGAGAGTCCAACCGACACCACTACCGACACCAGAGTCTTTGAGCAGCCAGCGGCTCAAGTGGCGGTGTTGCACTAAGTCTTTCGATTCGTTAAGTTTGTACTGCCAGCGCCCGGGTGGCGGAATGGCAGACGCTGAGGACTTAAAATCCTCCGGGGATTTTTCCTCATGTGGGTTCGACTCCCACCCCGGGCACCAGTCTTTTTTGTTGAAGATGAATGAGTTGTTGGGCCGCTCCTTTCCGTGTACCTCTGGTGTACCCCACTTTGCGAAAGAACGAGCGGATCGCGGCTCCAGGCGTTAGCCAAATCCGCTTCCAGTTGTTCCTGTCGCGAGCGCACCCACGGTGCGTAGTGCTTCTCGGTAATTCTCACGCTTTGGTGGCCCAGCAAAATCGAGACTCGTTCGATGGGAACTCCAGCAAGAAGCAATTCAACAGCGAACGTGTCGCGGAAGCGGTGCGCATGTCCATTCGGAACGTTTGCGAGTTTGAAGAGTTTGCGCAATCGCGTTTGCCAGCTCCGCACGATGCTTTCTAGCTTTCCCCTTCCGCTCCAGAAGAAAAACTTCTCTGTGACTTTTGGCGTTGCTTCCAACGCCGACAAGACAAATCCCGGAAGGATTGTGTTCACTGGGACACCCGTCTTCTGCGTGTAGAGGAAGAGACGGTTGCCTTCGAGCCTATCTGTGCTGAAGTTGACCCCATCACCAATTCGCATCCCGCTGTAACGAAGTAGAAGAACAAGACCGCGAATGCGCCGTCCGTTCTCCATCCCGTGACTCGGCATCTCTTCTTTGTATTGGTCAGTTGCTGCGAGAATTCGCACCATCTCTTCGTGGCCAAATGGAAGGGTAGGACAGAGAGTTATCTTCGGGGCCTTCAGATCGAGTGCCGGATTTTCGGTTACCCACTTGCGTTTTTGAGCGAAGCGAAAGAATGCGCGCAACCGTTCGAGTTTCTTGGCGCTCGAACGGGGACCATCTTTCCATTC
>WNFL01285062.1_pt1 | contig 23958 bp, 20 predicted proteins | sample 5400361 | NCBI WGS metagenome assembly WNFL01 (sample SAMN13153351, study PRJNA577476) | soil metagenome | isolation source: 40 cm soil on Douglas fir-dominated hillslope | place: USA:California | collected 2013-09-17
GAGACCGCACGCCGCTTCGCCGACGTCGAGGACGTGATCCGCCAGGTGATTCCGGCCGGCGAGATCGACACCATGCTCGACAACATCGGCCTGCCGCCGGGCGGCATCAACCTGGCGTTCAGCGACGCGTCGCTCGTGGCGTCGGCCGACGGCGAGATACTGGTCGCGCTGAAGCCGAAGCACGGGTCGACCACGGCCTACGCGGAAAAGCTGCGCAGCGTCATCGGCGCGCGCTTCCCGGACCTGGTCGTGTTCTTCCAGCCCGCCGACATCGTCTCGCAGATCCTGAACTTCGGGCTGGCCGCGCCCATCGACGTGCAGGTCGTCGGGCGCGACCCGCAGAACGTCGCGATCGCCGAGGACCTCGTGCGACGGATCGCCGCGATTCCGGGGGCGGCCGATGTGCGACTGCAGCAGGTGCCGCGCTACCCGGAATTCGACATCGACGTCGATCGCTGGCTGGCGCGCCAGGTCGGATTCACGGAGTCGAACGTCGCGCAGAGCCTGCTCGTGTCACTCTCGGGGACCGCGCAGGCGCAGCCGAACTTCTGGCTCAACGTGAAGACCGGAGTGAACTATCCGGTGGTCGTGCAGACCCCGCAGTACCAGGTCGACTCACTCGACGCGCTCGGCAACACTCCGATCGCGCTGCCCAGCCAGCCGCGGCCGCAGCTGCTCACCAACCTGGCGTCGATTCGCCCGAACGTCGCCGCCGGCGTGATCAGTCACTACAACGTCCAGCCCGTGCTCGACGTGCTGGCCGCAACCGATCGCGCGGACCTCTGGTCGGTGGCGAGCGCCGTCGACCGCGTCGTCGACGCGATTCGTCCCAGCTTGCCCCGGGGCACCTTCATCACGATCCGCGGCCAGGCCGACACGATGCGCACGAGCTTCACGGCGCTGGCCGGCGGGATGGTGCTGGCCGTGGTGCTGGTCTACCTGGTGATGGCCGTCAACTTCCAGTCCTGGCTCGACCCGCTTGATGGGCGCGCTCATGTGCATCGGAGTCGCGACGAGTAACTCCATCCTGGTCGTGCAGTTCGCGAACGAGCAGCGCGCGGAAGAGAAGCTCGACGCCCACGACGCCGCGCTCGCGGCGGGGACGACGCGCCTTCGCCCGGTGATCATGACCGCGCTCGCGATGATTCTCGGCATGCTCCCCATGTCGTTGGGACTCGGCGAGGGCGGCGAGCACAACGCCCCGCTCGGCCGCGTCGTCATCGGCGGTCTGCTGCTGGCAACCTTCGCCACACTCGTCTTCGTGCCCGTGGTGTACAGCGTTCTGCGCCGCAAGCAGCCGGTGACCGAAGTGCCGGAGGAGCTGCGCACATGAGCACACCCGAGCCCGCCGTCCGGTCCGCTCTCGACGCGCACCGCCTGCGCCGCTTCTTGTTCGTCGCGGGGGCGATCGTCGCCGCCCTCTTCGTCGCGGGCGTGGTGCCGCGCCTCGTGCTGCGCCACCGTTTGCAGACGGACGCCGCCGCCGTGGCCGCCCGACTTCCGACGGTCTCCACCACGAGCCCGCGCCGCGCACCCGAGGTGCTCGAGGTCCCTCTGCCCGGGAGCACGGAGGCGCTCCTCGAGACCGGCGTCTGGGCGCGCACCGACGGCTATCTGAAGGCGCGCTACGTCGACATCGGCGACCGAGTCACGAAGGGGCAGCTCTTGGCCGACATCGAGACTCCGGAGGTCGATCAGCAGCTGATGCAGGCGGCGGCGCTGACGGCTCAAGACAAGGCGAACGTCGTGAAGTTCCAGGCCGACCTCGCCCTCGCCCGAACCACGGTGCAGCGCTATCTCGCCGCCGGACCGGGCACCGTGTCGAAGCAGCAGATCGACGAGCGGACGTCCGCCGTGACGGACGCCGAGAAAGTCGTCGAGGCGGCGCGCTCCACCGTGAACGCCGACGAGGCGAACGAGCACCGGCTGCGCGACCTGCAGAGCTTCCAGAAGGTGTACGCGCCGTTCGACGGCGTCATCACGGCGCGCAACGTCGACTTCGGCTCGCTCATCTCCGCCGGCTCCACCACCGGGACGAGCGAGCTGTTCCGCGTCGCGCAGGTCGACGTCCTGCGCATCTTCATCTTCGTGCCGCAGTCCTACGCGCTCGACATCAAGCCCGGACAGACGGCGGACGTGAGCGTTCGCCAGCTGCCCAACCGCGTCTTCGAGGGCACGGTGACTCGCACCGCCGGCGCGATCGACCCGACCTCGCGAACGCTGCTGACCGAGGTGCAGGTACCGAATCCCGACGGCGCGCTGCTGGCCGGGAGCTACGCGACGGTCCGGTTCAAGGTCCAGCAGTCCGATCCGCCCCTCGTCGTTCCGCAGACCGCCCTGCTGATCGATGCGAACGGCGTGCGGGTCGCGCTCGTCGACGCGGACGGCACGCTGCACTACCGCCCGGTCCAGGTCGGCCGCAACTATGGTCAAGACGTGGAGGTGCTGTCCGGGCTCCAGCCGAGCGACGTCATCGCGACCGGGATCGCGGCGAACATCGTCGAGGGCAGTCACGTCGAGACTGCGACACCGGCGGTCGGGGCGGCGAAGCCGTGACTCGCCGCCCGGCGGTCGTCGGCTTGGCCCTCCTGTGCGCGACCGGCTGCATGGTCGGGCCGGACTACGTCCGCCCGGACACCGCCGCGCCATCGTCGTTTGGCGAGCTCGCGCCGGCTGCCCCACCCGAGGGGCGCAGCGATGCCATCGCGGAGGGCATCCCGACCGCGTGGTGGACCACGTTCGACGACCAGCTACTGACCTCGCTCATCGCGCGGACCGTGCAGTCGAATCTCACCCTGCAGCAGGCCGAGGCGCGGGTGCGCGAGGCGCGCGCGCTGCGCCAGATCTCCGCGGCGGATCTCTGGCCGCAGGTCGGGGCGTCGGGCTCCTACACGCGCGAGCGCACCAGCAAGAACGGCCTCAGCTCTTCTTCGCAGGTAGCTGGCAGATGGTTCAACCTCTTCCAGGCGGGGTTCGACGCGAACTGGGAGCTCGACATATTCGGGGGAAATCGCCGGGCGGTGGAAGCCGCCGACGCGAGCCTCCAGGCCGCCGAGGAGAGCCGGAACTCGGTGCTCGTCTCACTCATGGCCGAGGTGGGGCTCGACTACGTCACCTACCGGAGCCTGCAGCAGCGCATCGACCTGGCGACCCAGAACCTCGCGGCGCAGCAAGGCACGCTCGACCTCACGCGGCGCCTCTTCGACACGGGGCTCGCGCCGGAGCTGGACCTGCAGCGCGCTGCGGCTCAGGTCGCAACCACCGCCGCGACGATCCCGCCGCTCCAGCAGCAGGCCGCACAGGTGATGCACGCGCTGAGCGTGCTGATAGCGCAGTCGCCGATGGCGCTGCACGACGAGCTCGCGGCCGTCGGGCCGATCCCGAAGCCGCCCGCGCAAGTGAGTGTCGGTCTGCCCTCCGAGCTCCTGCTGCGCCGGCCCGACGTCGCCCAATCGGAGCGCCAGCTCGCGGCGCAGACGGCCGAGATCGGGGTCGCCACCCGCGACCTCTTCCCGCGCTTCTTCATCTCGGGGGTGGCCGACCTGCAGAGCCTCCACTCGTCCGAGTTCTTCGACTGGCAGAGCCGCCTGCTCTCCTTCGGGCCGAGTGTCTCCTGGCCGATCTTCGAAGGCGGTCGGATCCGGGCGAACATCGCCCTCCAGACCGCGGCGCAGCAGGAGTTACTCGCGGCGTACTCGGCCGTCGTGCTGCAGGCGTTCCAGGACGTCGAGGACGCGCTCGTCGGGTTCTCGCACGAGCAAGCGACCCGGGCACAGCTCGAGGACGCGGTGCGGGCGAACGAGCGCGCCGCCGATCTCGCCCGGCGGGCGTACGGTCAGGGCCTCACCGACTTCCTCACCGTGCTGGTCGCGGAGCAATCGCTGCTCACCTCGCAGGACTCACTCGCGCAGAGCGAGCGCGACGTCGCGCTCGAGCTGGTTGCGCTCTACAAGGCCGTGGGCGGCGGCTGGGAAGGCGTCGCGACGACCTCGCAGGCGTCTCCCGCGACCGGGTCACCCTGATGCGGCTGACGCTCGTTCTGGTCGTCGGCGGCGCAGCGCTGATGCTCGGAACGGGTCCACGGGCCGCCCCGGGCGCGCCGGAGAGTCCCGAGGCGAGCCCCCTCGCCCAACCGCGGTCGCTCCATCAGGTCGGAGTCCCCGCGGACGCGACGCAGGCCGCGGTGCCTGCCGACAATCCGCAGACCCCCGAGAAGATTGCCCTGGGCCAGCGGCTGTTCTTCGAGCGACGCCTGTCCGCCGATGGGAGTGTCTCCTGCAGCACCTGCCACGATCCCGTGCGCGCGTTCACCGACGGCAAACCGACCTCGAGCGGCATCGACGGCCGCGTCGGCCAGCGAAACGCACCGACCATCCTGAACGCGCTCTACAACAAGACGCAGTTCTGGGACGGCCGCGCCAAGACGCTGGAGGAGCAGGCGGCCCTTCCGATCGTCAATCCGGCCGAGATGGGGCAGCCCAGCATCGACGCGGCCGTGACTGGGATCGCGGCCATCGCCGAATACCATGCTGCGTTCGGGACGGTCTTCGGTCGCCCCCCGAACGCGCGCGACCTGGCGCGCGCGCTCGCGTCCTACGAGCGAACCCAGGTTGCGTTCGACTCGCCCTTCGACCGGTTTGTCGCCGGCGACCCGAACGCCATCGATGACTCCGCCAAGCGGGGCTGGGAGCTGTTCAACACCCGCGGCCGCTGCAACATGTGTCACGCGCCGTCGGCAGACACGCGGGACGTCACCTACTTCACGGACAACGACTTTCACAACATCGGGATCCTGATCGTCCGCCACAACGTCGTCGCGCTGGCGCGGCAGGCGGAGCAGCTCGTAAACTCGGGCGACCAGACGGCCATCGATCACGCCGCGATCCAGACGGACATGTCGGCGCTCGGCCGGTTTCTCATCACGAAGGCTGAGCCCGACATCGCCTCGTTCAAGACGCCGGGCCTGCGCAACGTGCTCGTGACCGCGCCCTACTTCCACGACGGATCGCAGCAGACGCTCTGGGACGTGATGGACCACTACAACAAGGGCGCTGGTCTCCAAGATCCATATCTCGACGAGGACATCCAGCCGCTTGCGCTGAGTGAGCAGGAGATCGACGACGTCGTGGCCTTTCTCGCCTCGCTGACCAGCGGAGACTACGCGGAGCAGGGGCGCAGCGAGCTGGCGCGCCAGCGCGAGCTATCGCGGAAGCTCCGCCCGCAGCGAGACACGGCGCGAGCGTTCGGGCCGAAGCCACCCCGGCCGAAGCCACCCGCTCCGTGAAGCGCGCTCCGGGGCTCGCGGGGGCGCGGCCCCGGTAACTTCTCGGCTCAGTCCGCGGCGATCGAAGCGGCGCGGTCGTCGGTCAATCGAACGCTACCGCTTCGCGCGGCGCTTCTGGATCGGCGACTCGGAAAAGAGCTTCTCGTCGACCGGCGCGTTCAGGCGTATGTCGCGGAAGCGGAGCTCGCTCTTGTCGCCGTTCTGCACGTCTTCCATCACGATTCGCGTGGGGATCGGATGACCGTCGACGTTCTCGACCTGGTCGAAGGTCGCGCGCTTCAACAGGCTCCCCTGAGTGTCGTAATACATCGCCCGAACCGGCAGGTACGTCTTCGGGTCGATGATCCACGCGCTCGCGACCCGAACGAGACGACGGCCGCCCTCCTCGATTGGCTCGGCGCTCCGCCACTCCGAGTCGACGGGCGCGGCAATCTCCAGATCCTCGTAGCTGAATTCGCTGGCGAGGAACGAGTCGGTGCGCCGGATGCCGGAGAAATCGCGCGCGCGATCGAGCGCTGGGAAATACACCGCGCGGTCGAGCGGCTTCCCACCCCTCGAGAGAACCTCGTAGACGGTGTTCCTGACCAGCTCCGGCGCCGTCACGAGAATCTGTGTGCTGACGTCCGCGCCCTTCTGATACCGAACCAGCGTCATCTCGGTGTCCAAACCGGGGCCGAGCGCATTGACCGAGACGAGCGTGGCGTTCGCCGTCACCGTCTTCGCCGGCCACAGCGCTGCAGTCATGCGGTCGATCGACGAGGCGGCGTTCTCCGCCGCGGAGGCTCGCGACGCCAAGGTCAGCGCAAGCGCAGTGATCAGCAAGCTCTGGCGCATTTCACTCTCCTTCGCCTTCGAGGGACAGCAAGAGTCGCGCCATCCGACGGAGCGCTGGCGAAGCCGCGCCTGGCCGACGTGCCGACGTGCCGTCACCTCTGACTGCGGGTCAGCACGGCGCCGGTCATTCGCGAATCGCTCGTCTCGGCGAGGTGCGAGAATGCTTGCGAATCCCTATCGGTGTCGGCACGACCGCTGCAGAAGGGAGGAGGAGGGGCTGAATCATGGCGACGAAGAGCGTGGCGGACCTGTTGGTGGAGACTCTCGCTGCGGCGGGGGTCGAGAGAATCTACGGAGTCTGCGGCGACTCACTCAACGGAATCACCGACTCGCTGCGCAGACAGAAGCAGATTCGCTGGATCCACGTGCGGAACGAAGAGACGGCGGCGTTCGCCGCGGGCGCCGAAGCCCATCTCACCGGGAGATTGGCGGTCTGCGCGGGCAGTTGCGGCCCCGGCAATCTGCACCTGATCAACGGCCTCTATGACTGTCACCGCAGCCGCGTCCCGGTGCTCGCGATCGCGGCGCAGATTCCCAGCAACGAAATCGGGAGCGGGTACTTTCAGGAGACCCATCCCGAGCATCTCTTTGCGCAGTGCAGTCACTACTGCGAGCTGGTTTCCCAGGCGGAACAGATGCCCCGGGTCCTGGAGATCGGGATCCAGTCCGCGCTGTCTCAGCGCGGGGTCTCGGTCGTCGCGATCCCTGGGGACGTCTCCCTGCGCGATGCCGTCGATCGGGAGCCGCGGCTCCACCATCCGCCAGCGAGACCGATCGTGTGCCCCTCCGAAGACGAGATCGCGACTCTGGCGAAGCTCCTCAATGACTCGAGAAAGACGACCCTGTTCTGCGGTGCCGGCTGCGCGGGGGCGCATGCAGAATTGATCGAGCTCGCGGGCAGGCTGAACGCCCCGATCGTGCATGCGCTGCGAGGCAAGGAGTATGTCGAGTACGACAACCCATACGACGTCGGCATGACGGGGCTGCTCGGATTCTCCTCCGGCTATCACGCGATGATGAACGCAGACCTCTTGCTGATGCTCGGGACCGACTTTCCGTACCAGCAGTTCTTTCCCAAGGACGCCACGATCATCCAGATCGACCTCCGTGGCGAACAGCTGGGCCGGCGCACCAAGCTCGACTACGGCTTCGTGGGAGACACCAGGACGACCCTCCGGGCTCTGCTGCCGAAGCTGCGGCAGAGCACTGACGACGCGCATCTGAAGGCCGCGCTCGCGCACTATGGGAAGACGCGCAAGGGCCTCGACGAGCTCGCAGCCGAGGGATCCGGCCAGAAGCCGATTCATCCGCAGTATGTCGTCCGGGTGCTCGACGAGCTCGCCGCCCGGGACGCGGTCTTCACTTGCGACGTCGGCACCCCGACCATCTGGGCGGCGCGCTATCTGACCATGAACGGCCGACGGCGGCTTCTCGGCTCGTTCAACCACGGCTCGATGGCGAACGCGCTGCCGCAGGCCATCGGCGCGCAAGTGAGTCATCCCGGCCGACAAGTCGTCTCCCTCTCGGGAGATGGCGGCCTGGCGATGCTCATGGGCGATCTGCTCTCGCTTCGCCAGCTGCGCGCGCCGGTGAAGCTGATCGTCTTCAAGAACGACTCGCTGGCCTTCGTCGAGCTGGAGATGAAGGCGGCCGGCTTTCTCGACTTCGGAACCGATCTCGAGAATCCGGACTTCGCCAAGATGGCCGAGGGCGCCGGGCTGCTCGGGCTCACGGCAGAGACACCCGGTCAAGTTCGCCCGATGCTGGCCCAGGCTCTGAAGCACGACGGTCCGGCGCTGGTCGAGGTCCTCGTGAGTCGGCAGGAGCTGTCGATGCCGCCGACGATCACCGCGGAGCAGGTGAAAGGCTTCAGCCTGTTCACGCTCAAGGCGGTTCTCAGCGGGCGCGGCGGCGAGATCGTCGATCTCGCGAAGATCAATCTCTTCCGCTAGCCGATGACTCGCCTACCACCACGCCTCCCAGTCCATCTCCTCGCGCATGCGTTCCTCGGCGATCTCCTGCTCGAGGTCGAGGCGCCGGTAGGCGGAGTACTCCTTCGCACCGCCGACGTAGAGGCAGGCGCAGAAGTCGGGATCCGCGTACGAGTACACGAACTTGTCGTCCTTCAGCTGCCAGATCAGCTTGCGAGCAGGCAGCGTTCGGAGGTTGGCGAGCCGCGCCGGCGTATCGGCTGGCTTTGCCTCGAACCCCGCTGCGGCGAGAAGGTTTTCCGTATCGATCGCTTCGCCCCGCTCCAGGGTCGCGCAGCCCGCAAGCGGGACGGTCATGGTGAGCACAAGCATCAGGACTGTGTGGGCTTTCATCTCGTCCTCCTCGCTCTGCCGCGCAGAGCTTCTCGACCCGATGAAGTGCAACAGCGATGCCAGGCTCGCCCCGCGAACCACGGCGTTCGTCGAGCGATGGAGCGGTCGCTCGGGCCGCGCCGACGGCGGGCCGTCACCGGCGCCGACATCTCGGCGCGCGGTCTCGACCTGAAGCGGTCCCAGCGACCCGAGACCTTCTGCAAGGCGGTACGGCCCTTGCGATGAGACTGACTCGACGAGGAGAGTTCGAGATGAAGCACTGGATCGCGGCTGCAGCCTCGGTCGGAATCGCGATCGGCGCGCTCTCGGCGCAGGCCGCCGAGAAGAAGGTCGAGGACATCACCTGCGAGGAGTTCCTCGCGATGAAGCCCGAGAACCAGAATCGCATCGCCTATTGGGTGGCCGGCTTCGCGGCGGGGACGAGCCAGGACGTCGTCCACGAGGTGGCGTTCGACAAGTTCGGCCAGCCGATCGGCGAGCTCGTCACCGATTGCGAGGCGACTCCGAAGGAGACACTCTGGCAGAAGGTCAAGAAGTACCTGTCGTGACCGACTTGCTCGCCGCGCGCGCGCAGATGGCCCTCTCCCTCGGCTTTCACATCGTGTTCGCCGAGATCGGGGTAGCCATGCCGCTGCTGATGGTGCTCGCCGAATGGCGCTGGCGGCGCAGCGGCGACGGCGCGTACCTCGAGCTCGCGCGCCGCTGGGCGAAAGGGACGGCGATCCTGTTCGCCATCGGCGCGGTGTCGGGGACGGTGCTCTCGTTCGAGCTCGGGCTGCTCTGGCCCGGCTTCATGCGCCTCGCGGGGCCGCTCATCGGATTGCCGTTCTCGCTGGAAGGGTTTGCCTTCTTCACCGAGGCCATCTTCCTCGGGGTGTATCTGCATGGCTGGGATCGGGTCGGGCCGCGCGCGCATCTCGCCGCCGGTGTGGTCGTGGCCGTGAGTGGCGCGGCGTCGGCGGTGTTCGTCGTGCTGGTGAACGCCTGGATGAACACGCCCACGGGATTCGAGCAGAGCGCCGATGGCCGGCTGGTGAACATCGACCCGATCGCCGCGATGCAGAGCTCGGCGGCGTTCGAGCAGGCGCTGCACATGTTGCTGGCCGCCTACGCGGCGACCGGACTCGGGGTCGCGGGGGTACACTCGTGGCTGCTGCTGCGCGGCGGGTCCCGCGCCTTCAACAGGCGCGCGCTCGAGATTGCGCTCGCCGTCGGCGCATCGGCGGCCCTGCTCCAGCCGATCTCGGGCGACATCAGCGCGCGCGCCGTCGCCGTCGCGCAGCCCATCAAGCTCGCCGCGCTGGAGGGACTGTGGAAGACGGAGCGCGGCGCGCCGCTCAGCATCGGCGGCTGGCCCGACGCGGCGCGCGAAGAGACACGCTGGGCGCTGAAGATTCCGTACGGACTCTCGCTGCTCGCCTTTCACGATCCGAGCGCGGAGGTGAAGGGGCTCGAGTCAGCGAAGCGCGCTGACTGGCCGCCCATAGCCCTCGTCCACAGCGCATTTCAGCTGATGGTCGGCCTCGGCTCGGCGATGGCACTCGTGTCACTCTGGTGCGCCTGGGTTGCGTGGCGGCGACGCGACCTCACGGCACAGCGCGGTCTGCTGCGCGCGCTGGTGTTGATCGCCCCCTTCGGCTTCATCGCGACCGAGGCCGGGTGGATCGTCACCGAGGTGGGCCGGCAGCCCTGGGTGGTGCGGGGCTTGCTGCGAACCGCCGACGCGGTGACTCCGATGCCGGGGCTCGTCGTGCCGATGCTGCTCTTCACCCTGCTGTATCTCGGCCTCGGCGCGATCGTGGTGACCCTGATCGCCTCGCTCGTGCGCGAGACGGCTGCGAGCCCAGCCGATGCGGCGACCGGCGCCGCAGGCGGCGCGACGACTTGACCAGCGTCGTCGCGTCACTCGGACTTCCGGAGCTCATCGCCGGCATTCTCGTGCTCGCACTCAATGCCTACGTGCTCACCGGGGGCGCGGACTTCGGGGGCGGCGTGTGGGACCTCCTCGCGCGGGGGCCACGCCGCGACGCACAGCGCGCGCTGATCGCGCATTCGATCGGGCCGATCTGGGAGGTGAACCACATCTGGCTGATCCTCGTCGTCGTCATCCTGTTCGCCGCGTTCCCCGAGGCCTTCGCGACGCTCGGAACCGTCCTGCACGTCCCTCTGACCTTGATGCTCGTCGGCATCGTGCTGCGCGGGTCCTCGTTCGTGTTCCGCAGCTACGGCGCGCAAGATGACTCGACTCAGCGACGCTGGGGTCGCGTGTTCGCCAGCGCGAGCATCGTCACACCCGTTCTTCTCGGCATGATCGTCGGCGCGATCGCCTCGGGCGCGGTGGGCGAGGCGGCAGGCACGCTGCTCGCTTTACAGAGCGCGAGCGGCGGCGCCACGGCGCCCAGCTTCGCCGCGATCTTCCTCGCGCCGTGGCTGGCGCCCTTCCCGATCGCGATGGGCGCGCTCGCACTCGCGATGTTCGCCTTTCTCGCGGCCGTGTATCTCGCGGTCGCGGCGCGCGACGACCTGCTGCGCGACGACTTCCGGCGGCGAGGCCTCGGCGCCGCGCTCGCGATGTTCGTCGCCGCGTTCGGCGGTCTGGCACTGACCCCGCGGCTGAGCGGCATCGCCGGCCCGGCACTCGAGCTCCAAGCGGTGACCGCCGTTGCCGCGCTGCTGGCGATCTGGGCGCTGTGGACCCGGCGCTGGTCGCTGGCACGGATCGCCGCCGCAGCCCAGGTCTCGCTCATCCTCTGGGGCTGGGTGCTGGCGCAATATCCGTTCGTCATCCCGCCCGCGCAGACACTGCGCGGCGTCGCCTCACCGCGCATCACCCTGCAGCTCTTGCTGTACGGATTGCTCGCCGGGTCCGTGATCCTGATCCCGTCGCTCGGCTATCTCTTCAGGGTCTTCGCGGCGAGGGGCCACTTCGAACGAATGACGCGTTAGCGACGATGCAAATCGATGAAGGACGCGATGTCCGCGTGACCCTCGTGCCACTGCCGCAATCCGATGAAGTTGATGAAGCCATGCACCGTGCCGAGATAGCGGCGCATCGAGACGGGGACACCCGCCTGCACCAGACGAAGGCCATACTCCTCGGCCTCGCGCCGCAACAGATCGTTCTCGGCGGTGAGGATGAGGGTCGGCGGAAGACCGGACAGATCCGGGGTCAGCATCGGCGCGAAGCGCGGATCTGCCCGCCGCCGCCGATCGGGAACATGTTGATCGAAGAACCATGCGATCTCGGCGCGCGTCAGGTACGGGGCGTCGAACTCCCCGAGCGCGGGAGCATCGATGTCTCCCATGGTCGAGGGATAGATCAGGATCTGCGCCGAGATACTCGGGCCTTTGGCATCGCGTGCCAGCGTGGCCAGGACCGCCGACAGGTTTGCACCCGCGCTGTCACCGGCCACGATCAGGGGAACCGGCGCGCCTGCGATGTCGTCCTTCTGTCGTACCGTCCAGCTCAATGCCTGCAGGGCATCCTCGACCGCTGCGGGAAACGGATGCTCCGGTGCCAGGCGATAGTCGACTGAGACGACGGCACACGAGGCGGTCTGCGCGAGTTTGCGAACCGTGTGATCGGAGGTCGCGACGCTTCCGATCGTCCAGCCACCCCCGTGCATGTAGAGGATGACGGCGATCGGGCGGCACTGCGGCACGTAGAGGCGCACCGGCAGCGGACCGGCAGGGGTGTCGATCACCGCGTCCTCGACCCGAGCGAGGTCCGGGCCCCTGGGCGTCAGCAACGCCGCTTTGGCGTGGGCTTCGCGAATCTGCGCTGCCGTGACCGAGCCGATCGCGGGCATCCTGCTGCGGATCTGCTCGATGAAGCGCTGCGTTTCCCGGTCGAGCGCCATGCTCAGCCAAGAAACTCGCGCACTGCCTGGCTGACCAAGCCGCGCTGCTCCACCTGCGGGGTGTGTCCTGCATCGGCGATGATCGTGACTCGGGCTCGACTGATGCCGGCGGCGAATTCGTCCGCGTATGGCCGTGGCGTGAGTCGATCCTCGGCTCCCCAGACGATCAGTGTTTCGGCCCTGATGCGGCGCAGCCGCTTCCGCAGTCCGCGATCGGGTATTGGATGAATGAATTGCGCGGTGCTGCTCAGCGCCAAGAACCGAGTCACCTGGGCCGCTCTCACTTCCGCCGGCTCGGTCGGCGCCTTGATCTGCTCGGCGACCGCCGCATTGCCGAGATCGTGGAAGCGCATCGCAGCTTGCACCGGCGGTGTCGACAACAGGTGGTCGGCGACCGGATGCGCCTCGTTCCACAGGCCGAGAGCGTCGATCAGCACCAGCTTGCCGATCCGATCCGGGTAGGTCGCGGCGTATTCCGCGGCGACCATGCCGCCGAACGAGTGACCGACCAGATCGAAACGTCCCAAGCCGAGCGTGGCAAACAGGTCGTCGTAGTAGAGGAGCAGATCCCAAAGGCCATCGAGCGCCTCGAGATCGGCGAGATCGACGCTGCCGGCGTGGGCCGGCGCGTACACTTTGCGCACCGCGGCGAGGTCATCCAGGAAGCCCCCCCACTCCTGCCCGAACAGGCCGTGCAAGAACACGAGTGGCTTGCCCTCGCCCTTGCGGAGCACTGGGTTGGGGACGAAGCCGCCCGGATGCGCAATCTCCGAGACCGGAACGCCCCTCATGCGACCGATCTCGCGCTGCCAGTGACTGTCCCACTTTTCGCGAGATAGCGATTGCGCTTGGCCGCGCCCTGCGGCCACCAATGATCCTGATATCCCTCCCTGTCCCAGATGCCGCTGATCCTGGGCAGCACCTTCTCCGCGAACATACGCGTGTTGTATGTCGTGAGCTCGTGATCCATCGACTGGATCTGCAGCAGGACGAGCAAATGCCCGATACGCAGGTTGCGCACGGCCTCCTCGATCCCGGCGACGACCGTATCCGGCCCACCACCGATCACGCGTTTGGTCTTGTCGGTGAAGTCCGCCCAACTCATCCGGTCGGGGCTGGTCGGCCTCGCAACACCTTGATACGAGCCCGCGCCGGTCGCCAAGCCGTGCTTGAAGCTGGCCAGGGTCTGGACACCGGGAACGCCGGCGATGCCTGGGTTGATGAACAGCGCCTTGGCGTAGAAGTTGCGCAGGTGCTGGAGATACAGCTTCTCCGCCTGTGAGTCGGAGTCGGCAACGACCACGAGCTGAGCGAAGCCGGCGCGATACGGGTTGTCGTCGAGGCCAGCTTTCTCGACCTCGGCCCAGTAGCCGTCCATCAGCACCTTGGCGGCCGGATGTCCCAGGAAGCTCAGATAGCTGTAGGTGTAGTCGTTGTCGGCCGCGAACTTCCACGTCTCGACCGAACCGCCGCCGGCGAGCCAAATCGGCGGATGCGGCTTCTGCAGCGGCTTGGGCCAGGGATTGACGTAACGCAGCTTGGTGAAGCGGCCGTTGAACGGGAACGGTCCGGGCCGCGTCCACGCCTGCTTGATGAGGTCGTGCGCCTCGTAGTAGCGCGGGCGAACCAGGGTTGGGGGATTGCCGTAGCAGCCGACGTTGTCCATCGGCGAGCCGACCGGCAGCCCCGCGACGAGGCGACCGCCGCTGATGCAGTCGAGCAACGCGTACTCCTCGGCGACCCGGATCGGCGGCTGATACATCGGAATCGTGTTGCCGAGCACGACGATCGCAGCATCTGACTCGCGGTGGGCCAGGATTGAAGCGATCAGGTTGGGCGACGCCGAGAAGCCGTAGCCATTCTGGTGGTGCTCGTTGACGCCGACACCATCGAAACCAAGCTCGTCGGCCAACGACAGCTCGGCAATGTTCCAGCGGAAATATTTGGCCACCATCGCGGGATCACAGAGCTCATCGTTGGGCGGCGTGACCCAGATGCTGTCGTAGCGCTTGCTGAAGTCCGCCGGCAGGTCGCGATAGCCCTGCATGTGGAACGCGACGTTCTTCATCGACGACGATCCTAACGGCCGCGGCACCAAGAGATTTGACAATTGGCGCCTAACATTTGCCAAATAGCGTCGAGACAAGGACGAGGATCGCGTGGAGCTGATCGCCGAAGCCGCTGGCGCGCGGCAATTTCTCGCCTATCTCGACCACATCGGTCTGGACGAACGGGCGCTCGGTCTGGGTGAGATCGACCCGGCACTGCGCAAGTCGTCCGCGCCTATGGCGATCTCCGCGCGGCTCGTCGTCGAGCTGATGGAAGCAGCGAGTGAGTTCCTGCAGCGATCGGACCTCGGCGTGCACTTCGCGGGGTGGCTAGACCCTCACGGCTTCGGGCCCTTGGGACTGCTCGGGGAAAGCTGTACGACGTTCGCCGACCGGTTTCGCCTGGCGCGCCGGTTCGTCCACTTGCAGAACAACGCTCTGTCGTTCGAGCAGGTGCGGGAAGGCGACGACGTCGTCGTGCTGTGCACTTTGCACCCGGTGCTCCGTCCAACGGCCCGGCAGTATGTCGAAACGATCGTTGCGCACAGCGTGCGGAACGCCCGCTCGCTGCTCGGACCGCGCTGGAATCCCGTGCGGGTGGAGTTCGCGCACGCCGCACCTCCAGCGACGGTGACGCAGAAGAATCACTTCCGCTGCGCTCTTCACTATCAATCCGATCGCGACGCCTTCGTCGTCGCCAGCACCGACTTTCACCGGCGCTTGCCGAAGGGCAATCAGGAGACCGTGACTTTCCTAGAGAAGCATTTGGCCAGCCAGGAAGATCGCTGGCCCGCGGATCTGCGCGGCCAGGTCGAAAGTCTGATCGCGGCGCAATTGGCGGGCGGCGGCGCGTCTCTTCCGCGGATCGCGGCCCTTCTCGCCGTCTCGCCCCGCACCCTACAGCGACGGCTCGCGGACGAGGGTGAGGATTTCGCACGGATCCTGACCTTCGTGCGGGTACAGCTCGTGCGGAACCACCTGGCGCAGAAACCGCCGCCCCCGCTTGCACGGCTGTGCCATCTGTTGGGGTATTCCGAGCCCAGCGCGGCAAGTCGCTTCATCAAGACACAGATGGGCAAGTCGGCGCGGGCCATTTTGCGCGAAGCGCGCGCGAGTCACTGATAGGCCGTTGGCGCCTTCTGTCGGATATTTGGCGCGAAATGTCATCGCGGTCCGATGGTCGGGCAGAGAGACTACCGGCCATGGATGCGAACGACGGGATGATCGGCGCCGTGCGCGTGACTCGCGTCGAGGAGATGTGCGGCCCGATCGTCTCGCCGCGTGATTGGTTCAGTGACTTCGACGAAGAGGAGCTGGCGCGGCATCTGACTTGGCTTGCACCGCGCTACTACGAGGTCGCGTCGCAGCGGATGATCTCGAGCATCCACAGCTGGATCCTGCGTACCCCGCGCCGAGTCATCCTGATCGACACCTGCACCGGCAACCACAAGGTCCGTCCCGGCTGGGACGCTTTCCACATGCTGAATACGCCCTATCTCGAGCGGCTGCAGGCCGCGGGAGTCGCGCCGGAGGACGTCGACGTCGTGCTCTGCACTCACCTTCACGTGGACCATGTCGGCTGGAACACCCGCCTCGATGGTGGGCGTTGGGTGCCGACCTTCCCGAACGCGCAGTACCTGATGTCGCGCGCCGATCACGACTACTTCGCTTCGACGGCAAGGGACGCCGAGACCCCTGAGCTGGTCCGCAACACGTACAACGACAGCGTGCTTCCGGTGGTCGAGCAGAAGCTCGCCGTCATGGTAGAGGGCACCGAAGAGCTGGCGGATGGTCTCCGCTTGGTTCCGGCACCCGGGCACACACCCGGCCAGGTGCGCCTCGATCTCAGCTCGGCAGGACAGCGCGCGGTGTTCTGCGGTGACGTGCTCCATCACCCGTCTGCACCAACCCCGACCAGGCACGCGACACTCGGCGCGAGGTGCTGGCGCACTGCGCGGAACACGGCGCAATGCTGCTGCCGGCGCACTTCCCCGAGCCGCATGGCGCGCGTATTGCCGCCGAAGGCGATGAGTTCCGAATTTCGATGGAACGGATCGGCGGGTAGCTACCTCTCGAGCATCGGTCGGCCCTCGTGACTGACGAGGAGATCGTGCATGTCGTTCGCGTGCTCTTCCTCCTGCGCCAGAATCCGCTCGAGCAGCGTGCGCGTGGTCGGGTCCTGATCGCCGAAGTAGCGCACCATCTCCCGGTAGGTCTCGATGGCGATGCGCTCCGCGACCAGATCCTCCTTGATCATGTCGACCAGGTTCTCGCCCTCGACATACTCCGACGCCGCACGCGTGCCGGCACCGTCGGGATTGAGGTTGGGCCTGCCACCGAGCTGATTGATCCGCTCACTCAGCAGGTCGAGATGCTCCTCCTCCTCTTTGGCGTGCTGCGCGAACTCCTCCTTGACGGCCTCGCTGGCGAGCCCGGTCGCGCAGACGGCGTGGAACTTGTACCGGAGGATGCACACGATCTCCGTGGCCACGGCGTGGTTCAGGAGCGCAATGGCGTCCTCGACCCTGCCCCCGTAGTTCTTGGTGACGGCACCGTCGACCAGATGCTCTCGGGCCCGGCGACGGATCTCCTTGATGTCGGACAAAAGCGTTCGCGCAGCGGTCATCGTCGTTACCTCCGCCCACGGGTAGTGCAACCCGCGTACCGCCCCCGAGATCGGAGCACGCGGCCGCGCGCTCCCGAGTCACCGGGTTCCGCGGCCGGCGGTGACGATCGGTCGGCAGTCGTGCCGATCCGCCGAGCGCTAGGGCTTCCGCGCCGCCCGGCTGAGCGCGTAGACGTACGCCGCCACCGCGCGCACCTGCTCGCCGGTCAGCTGCGCTCCGCCCAGCGGCGGCATCACGCCGGTGTGTTCCTTCGGCGCTGGGACTCCGTCCGTGATCGTCTCGACGATGGAGCGGTAACTCCCGTCACCCCACAGGAACCGCGTCGTCGCGAGGTCGGCCCCCTGCGGCGTGCCCTTCCCGTCCGAGCCGTGGCAGCCCGTGCAGGTCGTTTCGCGATAGATACGGCTTCCCGCTTCAACCATGTCCGCGGTGATCTCGAGCGCGGCCGCGTCGGACGGCAGCGGTGGGAGAGGTCGAGCCGCGCCGGCCGGATTTGCTCCGGCGTCCGGATGTGTTCCCTCCGGAGGCTCGGGAAGCTCTGAACCTCCCGCTCGCGCCGCGCCCTCCGTCGCGCGCCGCTGTGCTTGGCGCGTCGGATTCGACGCGTCGTACGCGACGCGCCAGATGGTTCCGCGCTGGTCGTCCGAGATGTAGAGCGCGCCATCGGGCGCGACGGCGACGCCGGCCGGGCGATGGGCCGCCGACCCGGGCTCCTTGACCGCGCCTGCAAAGCCGTCCGAGAAGACCTCGAACGCCCCGGCCGGCTTCCCCTTCGCGAAGGGCTGGAAGACGACGTCGTAGCCCTCCTGCGGAAACGGTGCGCGGTTCCACGAGCCGTGGAAGGCGATGAAGACGCCACCGCGGTATCTCGCGGGAAACTGCTCGCCGAGATAGAAGACCAGCGCGTTCGGTGCCCAGTGAGCGGGATAGAACGCGATGGGGTCGCGCTTCTTCGCGCACGAGCCCACTGCCTTTCCGCCATTGCCTCCGTATTCCGGGGCGAGCACGAGCTTGCGCTGGTCACCGTCGAAGTAGCACTCGGGCCAGCCGTAGTCGGCTCGTTCGACGAGGAGCAGCTCCTCCGCCGGAAGGTTTGCGCCCTGCTCCGGCGTGTACAGGCTCGGCCAGTTCTGCGAGAGCTGGTCGCGTCCGTGCTGGGTCGCGTAGATGACTCGACCCGTCGCATCCAACGCGAGCCCATCGGCGTTCCGGATGCCCGAAGCAAAGCGCTCGGCGCTGGAGAAGTGCTGCCCCGTGCGCTTCGCATCGTAGCGCCAGACTCCGGCGCGGGTCTCGAGCTCCGCGCAGGGACGCTTGCCCGGCGAGTTCGCGATGCGGTTCTCGACCTGGCAGCTGTTCGAGGGGGAACCGGAGTCCACGTAGAGCGCGCCGTCCCGATCGATCACGAAGGGGTGCATGGGGTGGTCGCCGGTCATGGGGAGCTGGTCGACGACTATCTCCGCCTCACCCTTCGGCGCGATGGAGTCCGGAGTCGGCTCGTATCTCACGATCCGATCGTTCGCCTCCGCATACACCGCCCCGTCGTGCAGACCGATTCCAGTCCCACCCGTTCCGCCGGTCTCGACGCTGTCGCCGAAGCGAACGATCTCGTCGGCGACGCCGTCGCCCGTCGTGTCGCGCAGCGCGACGAGGAACCCGCCCTCATGGGGCTTGTCGTTTCCGTAGTAGCGGCCGCTCCAGGTGTTTGACGTAGACGACACCCTGCGCAGACACGACGAGGTTTCGCGCGTGGCCGATCCCGTCGGCGAAGACCGTCGCGCAGAAGCCCGCCGGGAGCGTGATGCCCCCGTTGTCGGGCGCGCAAGGCGGCCCCGAGGGCGGCTCGACCTCTCCATCCGCGCGGGCCACCCAGAGTGACACGCAGACGCCGACTGCCAGTCTGGCGAGCTTGTGACTCCTTCGAGCGCTCACGCTGCGCCTCCGCTCACCCCGCGGGCGCCCCCCGCGGGCGCAGGCTGATGACGATGCTCTTGTAGGTGGGGATGTTGCTCAGCGGCTCCGTGCTGCCGATCGGGACGAGGACGTTGGCTTCCGGGAAGTACATCGCCGCGCAGCGCCGCGGGATCGGATACTCCACCACGATGAAATCCGCGGCTTCGCGTGTCTGGCCGTTGAAGTGACTGGTGACGTCGACGACCTGCCGGGGCGAGAGTCCCTGCTCGGCCATGTCTTCGCGATTCATCATCACCACGCGGCGCTCGAGGTGCAGGCCGCGATAGCGGTCGTGAAGCCCGTAGATCGTCGTATTGAACTGGTCGTGACTGCGCACGGTCGTCATCAGCAGTTGTCCCGGCTCCAGCGCGTGCTCCGGGATCGGGTTGATCGTGAGCAGCGCCTTTCCCGCGGGAGTGTGAAAGACGTTCTCGCGCGGCGGATTGGGCAGGTAGAAGCCTCCCGGATGCCGGACCCGAGCGTTGTAGTCCTCGCAGCCGGGGATCACCTTGGCGATGCCATCGCGAATCAGGTCGTAGTCGTTTGCCCAGGCGAGCCAGTCGACGCGCGACCGCGCGCCCAGGACGGCGTGCGCGATACGGCAAACGATCGCGGTCTCGCCGAAGAGCGACGACCCCGCGGGCACCGCGCGGCCGCGCGACATCTCGACAACGCCCATGGAATTCTCGCAGCTGACGAACTGGTGGAGCTCGGGTCGCGTGGCCGTGGCGGGCACCACGTCGCGTTCCGTGCGGCCGAGACACGGCAGGATCAGGGCTTGCCGTCCGGTGACGAGATCGGAGCGATTCAGCTTGGTCCCGATCCGCACGGAGAGCTCCGTTCGCGACAGCGCCTCGGCCGCATAGGCCGTATCCGGCAGCGCCATCAGGAAGTTCCCACCGAGCGAGATGAAGATCCTGATGCGCCGGTCGTGCATGGCCTTCAGTGACTTCGCCGAGTCCAAGCCATGCGCGCGCGGCGGCGCGAAGGCGAAGGCCCGCCCGAGGGCGTCCAGGAACTCCGCTGCCGGCCGCTCCCATACGCCCATCGTGCGATCGCCCTGGACGTTCGAGTGACCGCGCACACAGCAGGCGCCGGCGCCCGGCTTGGCCATCGCGCCGCGCAGCAGCAGCACGTTGAGCAGCTCCTGGACGTTGGCGGGCCCGTTCCGGTGCTGAGTGAGTCCCAGACACCAGGAGATGATGATGCGCCGGCTCTTGCGCACCCACTCGGCCGCCTCGCCGATCCGTGAGCGCTCGATTCCCGAGGCCCGCACGATCGCGTCCCAGGATGCCGCGCGTAGGTCGGCCAGCAGCGCTTCGGCGCCGACCGTGTTTGCCCGGACGTAGTCCCAGTCGATCGCAGAGCCCGGCGCGCGGTCCTCCGCTTCGACCAGTGACTTGAGGATGCCCTTGAAGAGCGCCACGTCCCCGTTGATCCGCACCTGAAGGAACATGTCCGCGAGCCTGGTGCTCTTGCCGAGCAGTGACAGGGGCTCCTGCGGGTCCATGAAGCCCAGCAAGCCCGCCTCGGGCAGCGGGTTGATCGCGATGATTCGCGCGCCGGCCCGCTTGGCCTGCTGCAGCGCCGACAGCATCCGCGGGTGATTCGTGCCCGGGTTGTGTCCGACCGAGAGGATGAGCTCGGCCTTGGCGAAGTCCTCGAGCTTCACCGTCCCCTTGCCGAAGCCCAGGACGTGAGTCAGCGCCGTACCGCTCGGTTCGTGGCACATGTTCGAACAGTCCGGAAGGTTGTTGGTGCCGAACTGACGGACGAACAGCTGGTAGGCAAAGGCGGCCTCGTTGGGCGCCTTTCCTGACGTGTAGAAGGTCGCCTCGTTCGCGCTGGCGAGCCCGTTGAGCTCGCGCGCGATCATCTCGAACGCTTCGTCCCAGGCGATCGGCGCGTAGTGAGTCGCGCCGACGCGCAGCACCATCGGCTCGGTCAGCCGACCCTGTTGCTCCAGCCAGTAGTCCGATTGACGCGACAGCTCGGCGACGGAATGCCTGGCGAAGAACGCGGGGGTCGCGCGCCGCCGGTCCGACTCGTGCGCCACGGCCTTGGCGCCGTTCTCACAGAAGTCGAAGCGCGATCGCTTGCCATCGGGATCGGGCCACGCGCAACTCATGCAGTCGAAGCCGTCCTTCTGGTTCAGTCTCAGCAGCGGCAAGGTGCCGCCGATCAGTCCCGCGTTGCTCCAGGCGAAGTGAAAGCTCGAGACGACCGCCTTGAGCCCGGCGGCTGTGCGTTCCGGCTCGCGCTGGCGCAGCTCGGTCGCGCGGTGCGGCGCGTCGGCAAGCACCTCACCGTGCGAGCCCTCGGCATGTCCGTCTGGCTGCTCGCCCGCCATGCGCGCGAGACACATCTCGTGCGACGCCCCGTGCAGCGGGTCTACGCCCGGCTGCGGCGCTGGCTGCGGGGCGTAGTGCCTCGGATGATACGCCGCGGCCCCCTCGGCGGCGCTCTCGCGAGAATCGGATCGAGACACCTCGACGACCTCCCGATGATCGGTTCAGCAGGATCCGCGCCAAATTCGGGGCTGCGCACGCTGTCGAGCAGGCGCGCTGGAGACCGCGGGCGGGCGACGCTGCCGATATCTGGGCACGGCGCCGAGGCGTCGGCCGCGCGGGGCCGAAGGCCCTCCGCGTCGTCGATCGCTATCGGCATGACGGATGCACCGACCCCGATGCATGGGCGCGATAATGCCAGGGATGCCAGGAAGAACATCTCATCGAGGGCCAGGATCCCGCTCCGGCCAGACCACGGCGAAGAGCAGTGCGACGCCGATTCCGATGGAGACCTCGAAGAAGCGGTGAGATGCGATCTGCCACGCGGGACCCGTGTGCGGCACCAACAGCACGATCGCGAGCGCGACGCATCCGAACCGATATGCGTTGAGATCGGACCGCACCGCGGCGCACAGCAGTCCCAGCACGAAGACGGAAGCGCCGAACACGATCTCGCTCGACTCGAAGTGAGTCGCCACCAGCGCGCCGACCGCCGCACCCAGGGCCGTCCCGACCAGACGCTGCCAGGAGATACTCAGCGCGGCACCCAGCGACGACTGCGTGACCACGAGGGTCGTGATGGGCGCCCAGTACGCCTCGGGCAGCCGGCACGCGCTCGCCGCCAGCAGCGAAACCACCGCCACCACGGCCGTCCGCGCGGAATGCACCGTGATCGGCCAAGCCGCCTTCATGGGCCGGCGACGGCCAGGAGGAAATTCATCACTTGTGCGCTTCGCAACTGCCGTGCCGCCATCGGCCCGTGTCCTGGCCAGCGACGACGTGTGTCGCGCCGGAGGCTCGGCAGAGACGCCCGCATGTCGGCGCGGTGAATCCAGGCATGAGGCTCCTGAGTCAAAGCGTGCCATTCCGCCGCTCACTGCGTCGGCACGACCGTTGCGAAACGGATGCCAGCGGAGGAGAAACACATTGCCGAAGACCCGAAAGACCGCCAAGGGACGCGAACGCGCCGCAACCGCATTCTGGCCGAACCACGCGCGTTTAGCGGTGAGCCTCTCACTCATGTTCGAGGCGGGTGGCCAGCCGATCTCGGGTGGCGGAGGCGTGATCCCCGACCCCATCGCGGCGGGGGTTCCCGACCTGCCGACCAACGCCTTCTTCGCGTATGGCCGCTACGAGGGCATCCCGCGCTTGCTCGACCTGATGGACAAACACCGGATCAAGCTCAGCTCGTTCATGATCGGCAAGGCCGTGGAGACCGCTCCAGACATCGCTCAAGAGATCGTGCGCCGCGGCCACGAGGCCGCGGCTCATGGCCGGGTGTGGGACAACTCTTACCAGCTCCCGCGCGACGAGGAGAAACGCTTCATCGCCGACAGCGCAAACACGATCCAAAGGGTCACCGGCCAGAAGCCGATCGGCTGGAACGCTTACTGGATGCGGAATTCCATCTACATCCTGGAGACGCTGCAGGACCTCGGATTCCTGTATCACATCGACGAGCCGAGTCACGACGAGCCGTTCATCGTCCCGGTGCGCGGACGGGATTTCGTGACGGTCCCCTACACCTTCCACTTGAACGACATCGTCTCCTTCCCGTTCCAGGGCTGGAATGCAGCCGCCTACGAGCAAGCGCTGCGCGACGAGTTCGATCAGCTCTACGAGGAGGGCGTGCAGCGGCGCCGCCTGATGGTGATCAGTCTGCACCCTCGCATCTCGGGACACGCAGCCAGGGTCCGTGCCCTCGACCGCTTCCTCGCCTATGCGAGGGGCAAGCGGGACGTCTGGTTCGCGCGGAAGGACGAGATCGCGCGCTACGCACTCAGCAACCGCGCGGCGACTCCCATCGTCGAGCGCGGCTCGCCGAGCGTAACGGGCTTGCCCGGTCCCACCGCATGAGGAAGTGAGTGGAGAGCATCGTCTTCGGGATCGAGAGCTAGACTGTGGCCATGCGCTCCGGGGCGGCGCTGGCACTCGCACTCACGCTCGCAATCGGCTCGGCGAGCGCGCGGGCACAGACCCGGCCGGAGATCACGCTGACCGTCGACACCGTCGACGTAGTCCGGCCGCCAGCGGGCCAGCCCGGGCTCGGCTTCCTGTCGGGGCGGGCGTTCGCGCACGAGGGCGACCTCGAGCTCTTCGACGTCGTGTTCGTGATCGACACCTCGGGCAGCACGGCCGACGCCTCGGGCCTGGCCCAGAAATCGAGCTGGCTCTCCCACCTTCCCGGGGTGCAGGTATCGCGCGCGGACAGCGTGCTGGGCGCCGAAGTGGCCGCGATCGAGTCACTGCTCGACGGCTTCGACCCGCGCACGACCCGCGTCGGCCTGGTGAGCTTCGCCGGGGGCGACTATCCGAACACCAACGCCTGGGTCGAGGCTCCTCTGACGTCGGACTTCCGCAAGCTGCGGAGTGCCCTGGCGGACCGCCTGCTGGTCGATCCGGAGGGCGGCACGGACCTCGCGGCAGGGCTGCTGCGCGGGGCGATCGAGCTGCTGGGGACGCGCAGCGCCGAAAGTCAGCCGCGCGCGCACGCGACCCGACACATGGTGGTGTTGACCGA
>WNFL01121601.1_pt4 | contig 23953 bp, 25 predicted proteins | sample 5400361 | NCBI WGS metagenome assembly WNFL01 (sample SAMN13153351, study PRJNA577476) | soil metagenome | isolation source: 40 cm soil on Douglas fir-dominated hillslope | place: USA:California | collected 2013-09-17
GATCTCCGCCGTGATTTCGCCGCCCGCGCGCCGCATCAAGTCGCGGCCCAATCGCATGAGTCCCGATGAACCGGGTGTGGCGCCGGAATAATCCGCCTGCAGGTGGCCATGGTCGACGACCGCGATGACGAGCAGCGCCAGGCTCATCTGACGGGCTCGAAGTATCATGTTGTTCATGGCGGCTACGGTATATCTGCCGACCATAAATTTGCTGCAGCAAATCGGCGCTCGCGGTGTAAAAACCGTATCGAAGACAGAATACCGCTCACTTCGGCAAGGACGTGTATCCCCGCGGCTTTTGCGGTGGGAAAGCCCGCAGCGCACACTTCTTCATCCCGCACTTCGAGCAGCGGAGGCGTTTCGCCACGTCCTCGAGCCGAGCGTCCCAGCCGCAAAGTCTCCCCAACGTGCGCGGTTCCGAGGCGCGCTCGTGGCCGCACGCAGTGCACTTGAGCACCAACGTGTATTGACCAAACTCATCGCTCAACTTGTCGATGTGAAATCCGGACGGCATGCCGCGGATTGTCACGAGACCACGGTGGCGCGTCCATCCAGTACGGGGATCATGAAGACACTGTACGAGCCAAGTTTCACCGCGACTGCGGCCGATGGCCGCCATGGCTTTGCCATGACGCCGCAAGTTCGGCCCAACCACACCGTGGTCGTAAGAGCAAGTCCCCTCGAGCGAACTCGGTTGGTTATGTCAATTGAACGGACCAAGCGACTCGAAAAAAGGATTGGCCCTGCGGTTAGGGCGGCAGTACTCTAATGACATAAGCCAGTGAGGAGCCGGTGCATCTCATCGGTGAATCGCAGGAGCACTGCTCCTCAGGTCTATAAAAATTTTCAAGGGGTATCAACATGCAGAGACACGAAGGAAGGGTCGTCAAAGCGACGACGGCGCATACGTGGACGCGATGCGTGCGCATGGCCGCGCTCGCGGCGCTGATGACTACCCTGGCAGCGATTCCGCCCGCCGCGTTAGCCCAACAGGGCGGTGCGGGCCGCTTTAAAGCCAATAGCCGAAGCGGGCCGATTACTGCGCATCGGCAGCCCTTGTCGCTGCTCGCGAAAGAGCGCGTCAAAGTGGTGGTCACGATGGACGTCGAATCGGTCGCGCAGGTCCGCGCGCGTACCCCTGGACACGTGATCAGCAGGCAGGATCATGACGCCGTCCACACGCAGGTGGCCCGGCAGCACGCAGCTGTTGAGCCGATGATCGCCGCGCGCGGCGGTCGAGTGCTCGCGCACTACCGAGACGCCATGAACGGCATGAAGGTCGAGATCGCGCGCGGCGAGATCTCAGGCCTGTCGAACCTGCCTGGGGTCGTCCAAGTCGTCGGGGTCCCCAAGTACAACATCAAGAATGTCGTCAGCGTGCCGTTCATCGGCGCGCCCGAGGTATGGCAAGGAATCCCTGGATTCCGCGGCGAGCATGTCAAGATCGCGATCATCGATACCGGCATCGACTACACCCATGCGAACTTCGGCGGCCCTGGAACGGTGGCGGCATTTGCCGCCGCCGCGGCGACCAGCACCGCCCCGGCGGATCCAAAATTGTTTGGCCCCAACGCCCCCAAGGTGAAAGGTGGGACTGATCTGGTCGGCGATGATTACGACGCCGACATTACCGGCAGCGTGCCCGTGCCGGATCCGAATCCTCTGGACTGCAATGGTCACGGAAGCCATGTGTCGGGCACCGCCGCCGGGTTCGGCGTCACCAATGACGGCGCGACCTATCACGGCCCCTACAACGAGGCCGCCTACGCTGCCGGTTTCGGCATCGGCCCCGGCGTCGCGCCGCTCGCCGATCTTTATATGGTGCGTATTTTCGGCTGCACGGGGTCGACCGATGTCGTCACCGATGCGATCGAATGGGCCGTGGATAACGACATGGACGTGATCAGCATGTCGCTGGGCGGAAATTACGGATCGCGCACCAGTGCGGACGCGATAGCTTCCGATAATGCCGCGAAAGCCGGCATCATCGTGGTCGCCGCCGCGGGCAATGCAGGGCCGGCACCGTACATCAACGGCGACCCGGCTGCGTCGACCCATGCCATCAGCGTCGCGGCGATGGACGCGCGCGCATTTCTGGTGAACGGCGTGCACATCGCGCTGTCCTCGGGCGGCGGCGCCAACGGCGTCGAGGCCAACGACCTCAAGCTGCCGACCGGTAATGTACCGGCGGTCATCCTGAAGAGCGGCAGTGCTCTGAGCCTGGGCTGCAATGCCACGGACTATCCGGCGAGCGGCGCCGCGGGCGCTCTGGTCATCGTCTCGCGCGGTAGCTGCTCGTTCGACCAGAAGCTCACCAATGCCCAGGCCGCCGGCGCCGCCGCGCTCGGCGTGGTGAATAACGCCGCGGGATTCTTCAGCCCCATCATCGACGTCGCGACGATTCCGTTCATTGAACTGCAGCGGAGCGATACCGCCACTTTCCTGGCGGCGCCCTCGCCGGTCAGCGCCTCGGTCGCGCCGGCGAATGTGCCCGACGCCGGCTTCAAGCTGGCCGCCTCTTTCAGTTCCGGCGGTCCGCGCAGCGGCGACGGTGCTTTGAAGCCGAATGTGTCCGCGCCGGGCGTGAACGTGTTCTCGACCAACATCGGCACCGGCACCGGCGGCACGTATGAGTCGGGCACCTCGATGGCGACCCCGCATGTCGCCGGCGTCGCGGCACTCGCGGTACAGGCGCACAAGCACTGGAAAGAACCCGGTTTGCGGGCGGCCGTCGTCGAAACCGCCTCTCCGACCGCCCTTCCCGACTACGCACCGCGAATCGAGGGTGCCGGGCTGGTGCAGGCGGTGGGCGCCACTGCCACCAATGTGACGGTGGACGGCGACGAAGACGGGCAATTGGGGCTCATGTCCTTTGGCGTCGCCGAATTGACGCGCGACTACCGCGAGGAGCGGGATCTGATCGTCCGCAATCACGGACCTTTGCCCGCCACGTTCACGGCGACTGCAACCTCCGCGGGCGGCGTTCCGCACACGGTCAAGTTGTCCAGCTCGACCGTGTCGGTCCGCGGACATGAAGAGAACGTGCTGCGCATGTCGCTGGCCGTGCCGGCAAAGACCGCCGGCGCCACTCACGATGACGCGTTCAACGTGCTCTTTGAGGATGCATCCGGCGTCATCACCCTCAAACCGGAGTCATCGGCGAATAACGGGGTAAGCCTCAATCTGCCGTACTATCTCGTGACGCGGGCACGCTCCAGCGTTGACGCCGATTTGCGCGACGGCAAGAAGCCGAGTATCCGTCTCTCGAATCGCAACGGCGTGATCGCGGGCAACGGCGATTTCTACGCCTGGGGCCTCAAGAATCCCAAGACGGGGACCATCGACGCGGCCTTCGAACCGCGTGCGGTTGGGGTGCAGACAAATCCGATTTCCGCCACCGACAGCATCCTGGTGTTCGCCGTGAACACCTATGGACGTTTCTCGAATCCCGCGTCGGGCGAGTACGACATTTATATCGATGTCAACGGCGATGGAACCCCTGATTTCATTCTGTTCTCAGGAGATGTCGGAGCCGTTGAAACGGGCAGCGCGAACGGTAAGATCGGAACCTTCCTCGTCAATCTGGCGACCCTCGACGTGTTCTCGGAGTTCCCCGCGGACGCGCCGACGGACGGTTCCATCGTCCTCATGCCGGTACTCGCGTCGGATCTCGGAATTTCGCCGAAGAATCCGCGATTCACCTACTCCGTGAACGCCTTCGACGACACCGGAGCAGGCGAGTCCTTGCCGGGCGCCGGCTCGTTCAACGCCTTCGCACCGGCGATTTCGAACGCCATCTTCGTATCGGTGGCGCCCAATACGACCCTGGAGGTACCCGTCGCCGTCGATCCGGTCGAGTTCAAGAAGACCCCGGCACTCGGCTTCATGGTCGTGACGGAAGACAATCTGTCGGGTGCCAGCGAGGCTAATCTCTTGAAGGTGCATCACTGAGGAACAGGGCCGCGCCGCAGTCGACGAGACTGCGGCGCGGCCGCCTTCCTATGAAGCGGCCTTGGGCACGGAGCAGCCATCGCTCGATAGCGCTCGGGACGCACACTGCCCCGGTACGTCTTCAGTAGCGCATCGTCGGCCAGGCGGTCTTGTGCTATCGAGAACATGGTTGACACCGGAACGGGGGCTGTCGCCAACTTACGGCATCTCCGGGCATACTAGCGGAGTGGCATCGTCCAATCCAAAACCTGTGACGATTTCGGTTGACGAGCAGATCCGCGTGTCCGGTCTGATGCAACAGCCGGCCCCTGCGAAAGCGTGCCTCGTGCTTGCCCATGGAGCCGGAGCCGGCATGGACCATCCGTTCATGGCTGCTTTGGCCGGTGACCTCGCGGCGATCGGCATCGCCACATTGCGCTTTCAGTTTCCCTACATGGAAGGCCATGGCAGACGGCCCGACCCGCCCGCGCTTTGCCACGCCACGGTACGCGCGGTTGTTGCAGCAGCACACGAGCTCGCCCCCGCATTGCCCTTGCTCGCCGGCGGCAAATCCTTTGGCGGCCGTATGACCTCTCAGGCGCAGGCGAAAATGCCGCTTCCTCACGTCTGCGGTTTGGTCTTCTTCGGCTTTCCGCTGCATCCAGCCAAGCAGCCGTCAATCGATCGAGGCGCGCACCTTTCCCAGGTGAAGATACCCATGCTGTTTCTGCAAGGGACACGCGACGCCTTGGCCGAACTTCCGCTGATCGAGCCGCTTACTCAACGGCTCGGCGAGGGCACCACATTGACGTTGCTCGAGCATGCGGACCATTCCTTTCATGTGCCGGCCCGCTCCGGCCGTACCGACGCGCAAGTCCGGAGCGAAATGCTCCAGTCCTTCGCGGTCTGGGCCGACTCGGTCATTGCGCATGGCTGATCGAATCCTCGTCCTGTACGGGTCTTACCGCTCCAATCGAATGGGCATTCGGCTCGCCGATTTCATCGTGGCGGGAATGCGCGCACGAGGCGAGTCCGTCGAGTTCGTCGATGCGAAAATCGTTGCTCTGCCCATGCTCGACCGAATGTACAAAGAATACCCTGCGGGCTCAGCGCCGCCTGCCATGGAGGCTCTGGCGGCGAAGATTCGCGCCGCCGACGCTTTCATCTTCGTGGTGGGTGAATACAACTGGGGGATGCAACCCGGCTTGAAAAACCTCACCGACCATTTTCTGGAGGAATGGTTTTGGCGTCCCGCTGCGATCGCCAGTTACTCCGCCGGACGGCTATCGGGCGCCCGGTCCGGCCTTCTCTGGCATGGAACACTCTCCGAGATGGGCATGGTGGTCATTTCCAGCACTCTGGCCGTCGGACCGATCTCTCACACGCTGAGCGCGAGCGGCGAGCCCATCGGTGAGGTCGGACAAGGACTGCAAATAGCCTTTTCCCGCTTCGCCGACGATCTCGCTTGGTGGACTGAAGCCGCAAAGAGTCAGCGCGCTCGCAAGGCGCCCCCCTACTGAGGATGCGTGCGCCGTGACTGTCCGAATCGTTCGTCTGGGCACCGAGCGCCTTCCCGGGGAAGGTCTGCGTCTCGGCACCGTGAGACGCCCTCCCCGCGGCATTCGGAAGTCCGAATATGCCTCGAAGAATTTTTATGATGTCTGGTTGCCGTTGCTCGCGCCCCGTCCCGCCACTGTCAAACAGGCGCTGACGGCACGATCAGAGCGGGACTGGAAGCGCTTCGTCAATAGGTACCGGCGGGAAATGGCCGCGGCCAGCGAGCGCTCGATGCTGGATGTACTGGCCGCGTTGTCTCATCAAGCCGACTTCTCCGTCGGCTGCTATTGCGCCGATGAATCCCGCTGCCATCGCTCGGTGTTGCGCGAGCTTCTCCTCGAGCGCGGCGCGCACGTGGCGCCGCGCTCGTGAACCCGGCTACTTGCCGCCCAGGTTCTCCGCCGCGAATTCCCAATTGACGAGCTTGTCGAGCACCGCATTCGCGTAGTCGACGCGTCGATTCTGGTAGTCGAGGTAATAGGCGTGCTCCCACACGTCGATCGTCAGCAAAGTTCGCGCCCCTTGCGTCAGCGGCGTGTTCGCATTGCCCGTCTTCACGATCTTGAGTTTGTCGCCCTCCTGAACCAACCAGGCCCAACCGCTGCCGAATTGCGCCACGGCGGCATTCGACAATTCCTTTTTACAGGCCTCAACGCTGCCGAAGGTGGATTCCATCAGCCGTTTCAAGATTGCCGGCGGCTCGCCGCCGCCCTTGGGCTTCAGGCTTCGCCAGTAGAACGTGTGGTTCCAGGCCTGCGCCGCGTTGTTGAAAATGGCGACGTGGTCGGATTGCCCCGCCGCCGTCTTGATGATTTTCTCCAGCGGCAGGTCCGCGAACTCGGTGCCTGCGATCAGTTTGTTCAAGGTGTCGACATAGGTCTTGTGATGCTTGCCGTAATGGAAGCCGAGCATATTGGCGGAAATGACGGGCTGCAGCGCACTCTGTTCGTAGGGCAGCGCCGGCAGCGCGATGCTGGGGGATGAAATGGTCGCCGAGTTCATTGACGTTCCTGGGGTGTGTGGTGGTGGTGGTGAGGAGCGTTTATGCCTGCCATCGGCGTCCATTACCTGGAGACGTAGGCATACTCTGACGGTTAGTAGACGTAAGGGAGCACTATCCGCATCTCTCGAACCCGCGCCAACGAGAGCATGGACACATGAGCGCTGTTCATATTCTTGGCGCACAGCCGCACGTCGCCGCTCTTGGTATTCACTCGTATACGCGCACGTCCTTCGCCGTTCTTGAACATCAGCCGGGATCCCGGGCCGTAATGCGACTCCGTGGGCTTGGGTCCGAAGCAGTTGCGGATGTCGCCGCTGAAGGACTGCACGTCGAATTCCGCGGCCGGCGCGGCGGCGAACTTCAGGCTGACGTCGCCGCTCACCGACTCGCTTTCGATCTGCCCATCGGGCGCCAACGCAAGCTCAGCCGTCATGTCGCCCGACACGCTCTTGAAGCGGCCGCGGGTCACGTCGGCCAACTCGATTATCGCGCTGCCGCTCACGGTGGTGACATCCGCCTCGCCGCCGCCGCCCATCAGCTGAATATCGCCGCTGATGGTCTTGACCTCGATCATCTTGGCGGCGTGTGCCGTCAAGCGCACATCGCCGCTCACCGTGGTCGCGCGCACGTTGCCGCCCGCGTCGCCCTTCACGTTGCCGCTCACCGATTGCACCTTGACGTCGCCCAAGATCCCAGTCACCTTGAAATCGGCGCTGACCAGCGAGGCCGTTACCGCGCTCTTGGCCGGCACGTGAACGACGAGATGGGCTTCGCCTCCGGATCCCCACATGTGCGCCGAGCGCGATACGACATGAATCAAGGTACGGTTGCCGGTGCTCGACACATCAACCCGCTCCACATTGTCGCCGGCCGTGCCGCCGACCTCGACCTCGCTCCGGTCCCAGGCGTCGACCTCCACCGTACCGGAGACGTTGACGATCTCGATCTCGCCTTGCGGATCGGCGGCGCGATGCTCCTGAATCGCCCTGCCCGCCTGGACCAGCGACCAGGGAACGATCAATGCCGCCAGTGCGCAGATCGGGATCCAGGCACCATGGCGGGTGTCAGGTTGTGCTTTCGACATGGTCAGGTCCTCGTCATCGTGGGTTGAGTGGCTCGTACGACGCGGTCGTACAGGTCAAGTTCGTCGTGCCAGGTGCTCTGCCAGAGCTGCTCGAGCACCGGGCTGGCTGGATCGTCCGCCAGTGCCTTACGGATGTCCTCGTGGGCGCGGCGAATGACCGCCAGACTGGCCTCTATTTTGGCGCGCGTGGCCGGATCGAGAAGCGCCAGCCGTTCCCGGAAACTCACTTCGAGAGAATCGTGCGCGGCGACGTAGCTCGCATTTGGCCGATCATCGAAAGTCGGAGCCCGCGCCGCCAACTCGGGCGCCGGCGATGCCGGGCGCCCATGCAACACCGCCCAGGTGAGCGCACTCGCCACACAGGCGGCGGCCACGGCGGCGGCCGCGGCGAATAGCATCGGACGTGCACGCCGCGGGCGGCGCTCCAGGCGCGCGGCGATACCGGGCCAGAGATTCCGCGGCGGCGGCACGTCGAGCCGCAGCTCGGCGAGTTGTTCGTCGAGAGGTTTTTGCCAAGGATCGTTCATGAAGCCTCCTCCAAACCGAGCGCCGCCGCCAACAGGCCGCGCGCTCGATGCAACTGCGCCTTGCAGGTGCCTTCGGCGACGTCCAGTGTGCGGGCCGCCTCTGCATGACTGAAACCATAGATACCCACCAGTACGAGCACGTGACGGGCACCTTCGGGCAGCCCCGCGATCGCACGCTCCAGATCGAGCGGTACCCCTTCGCCGGCGGGATCGGCCACGTCGGGCAGACCCGACCTGGGCTCCGGCACTTCATACTGGACTCGCAGGCCCCGGCGGCGGGCGAGTACAGTGTGGACGGCGATGCGGTGCAGCCAGGTCGAGAATCGGCTGCGCTGTTGGAAGTCCCCCAACGCGCGCCATGCGGCAACGAAGGATTCCTGGGTACAGTCCTCGGCGGCCTCGCGCTGTCCGGTGAGCCGCAGGCACAGGCCGTAGACTCGTGGTGCGAATTGGCGGTACAGGTGCTCGAAGGCCACCAGGTCCCCGCCGGCCGCGGCGGCGATGAGCCCGACCGGCTCAGCGGCGGCATCCATTGCTCCTGTAGTCTGCAGCATCTGAACCGTGCCCACCGCGCCCCCATTGCCCTTCGTCTGTCCCATTAGAGACGAGCGGGAGCGTGATGGTTTAAAGCGGCTACGCGCGGCAGGTCTGGCGCGGCGGACGGAAGAACTCGCGGCATGGCGATCCTGATGATGCGCGCGCATCCGTGCGCGCGACTTTTCTCTCATGGACACCCTGACTATCGCCTCCGTGCTGCCGGGTGTCGCGGTCCATTATCTAGGTCTCCGTGCCGCGAGGGAGTGCCGCGCTCCGCACCCCGATAATCATTATGTCAGGTCGCCGCATCACTGTTCGCTCACGTCGATCATATTGTCGTCGGCGACTCGGTCGATCAGCTTGTTGTAGGGGTCGATGCCCGCGCGGGTCGGCCGCTCGTCGACGACCAGGTTGAAGGTTTGATGGTCCCGCGTCATCCTCTCTCTTCGCATATAGAGAGGCATCTCCTCGTCCTTCTTGCCCTTGAACACGCCGATGTCGATGTAGTCCGCCAGCGGCAAGGGGGTTTCCACTCCATTGCCGTCCGCCTGCACCTTGCGCGCCTGGACCGTCAGCGTCACCGAATACTTGCCGTCCGGCCGTTTGTGCGACGTCGCCGAAACCGTCCTATTGTCGTAGAGGACGATGCGGTTGAACCCGTCGTCGATCAGGTACTGAAGTTCCGGCGGGGTCTGCGCGCGAAGAGCGTCGACGAGCAGGCGGGAGGAGCAGGCGGGTATCGGGATACGGCTGGTCCACCGCCGCAGCGCCGTCCGTCCGCTGTACCGCATCCGCCTGGTTGGCGGCATTCGCATAGCGGTACTGCATCAGAAAATCGTGCAGGGCAAGATCGACCTTGTCCTCGCCGATGTAGTCCGCGAGCGTGTACATGATCTGGCCGCCCTTCTGATACCAGACATAGTCCTCGCGCTGCACCAGCGCCAGCGGACGTTCGCCGCGAACTTCCCCGGCCCGCCCGCGCAAGTAGCGGTCCAGGAAATGGTGCATGACCCGGTGCATGTAGTCCTTGCCGTACTTGTGCTGCATGACCATGTAGGCGGAATACTGCGCCAGCGTCTCGGACATCATATTGGAGCCTTCGACCTGGCCGCCGATGAGCTGATGCCCCCACCACTGATGCCCGAGCTCATGCGCGGTCACGAAATAGGTGAGATCGACATCCGTGGGCTTGAGTACCCGGGTGATGAAGCCGATTCCTTCCGAGAAAGGCACGGTGTTGGGGAAGGACTGCGCAAAGCTGCGATACCGCGGAAACTCCATGATGCGGTATTGGGCGAACTGGTAGGGACTGAAGTGCGTCTGGAAGTAGTCGAGACCGGCGCGCGATGCCTCAATCATCTCCTGCACGTTGAATGGATGCGCCGGATCGTAGTAAACCTCCAAGTTCACCGAACCGCCGGGGCCCGCATAGCCTTCCTTGCGCACCGCATAGCGGGCGGACAGGTAGGCATAGAAGTCCAAGATGTGCGTCGAACCCATGCTGTATTCGTAGTAGCGCCGCCCGCCCTTGTCCCAAGTACGCACCAGATAGCCCGGTGCAATGCCGATCTGATCGCCGGACGTGCTGACGATGGTGTGATAGGTGATCCAGTCCGCATGCGGCGTGAACAAGTTGATCCGCGAGTGGTCTGGGTCGCCACGCGGCGCCATCTCTGCGAGGGAACCCAAGTGCTCTTCGCGGCGGCGGCGCGGATCGTCGATCTCCGCGGTCGAGTCATAGCCAATCTGCGGAAAGAACTCGGAGTCGAAAAAAGTGCCGTTGTAGGCGAACTGCGGCAGCTCGTTGCCGTCGCGAAAGCCTCGCGATTGGTGGCTCACGGAAAACGTCAGCGCCAAGACCTCTCCGGGAGCGAGCGGCTGCTCGAGGGCGTAGACCGAATACAGATCGCGAGCCTCCCGGCTGACCAGATGAAACGGCCGGTCGAACTCCACCTGGGTCACCGCTTCATGAATATCGGTCAGATGAATCTGCGAAATCGGCTGCGCGCCCTTGTTCTGAAGGGTGAAGCGCCCCGTGCCGTCGAAGGAGCGGCGTTCGGGATAGATATTGATCGCCGCCTCGACCGCCGTTATTTTCGGCTGCGGAAGGTTCTCGAATTTCTTGAATCGCCGCTCGTAGTCGGCGAGCAGATGGCGGCGATCGGCCGCCGTCAAATACTCGTTGAGGACGTGCGCGTTGTAGTAATACCAAAGGCCGGAACCCACCGCGAGCAACGCGAACAGGCCCGCCGCGGGCGCGAGACGCGGTACGCGCCGCAGCGCGAGACGGTTCCGGGACGGCCAGGACACCTCGGCCCCGCGCCGGCTGTAGGCGATGGAGATCACGCCGAGAAATGCAAAGATCGCGAACCAGTAGGTAATGGCCCAGAACAACGCCGGAACGAAATGCCCGTAGCCGTTCATGTCCGAATACATGTAAGTCGGAACGGCGCCCGGAAGGTACAGCGTGTTCTCCCACCCGAAGGCGAAAAGGATGGGTTGCAGCACGAATATTCCGATGACGATGCCGTGGCCGATGAACTTGTTCGGGACCATGGTCTGCACGAACATGGCGAACAGGGCGAATGCCAGCATCTGCGGCAATGTGATCAGGAAGAGTTCCTCGATGTATTGCAGCACTTCGTAATGGTAGTAGCCGTCGATGGTCTGCATCATCATGCCGACCAACATGGTGATGGCGAGCAGGATGATTTCTATGACAGCGATGGCGGTGAACTTGGACAGCCAATCGACCGATTCGGACAGCGGCAAGGCGTCGTGGATTCCGTCGAAACGCGTGTCGCGCTCGCGCCAGATCAGCTCCGCGGCATACAGGGCGGCGACGATGACGAAGAACAACGTCGCCGATCCTTCCACCGCCTGCAGCATCAGGTAAGTGACCGGCCACACGTTGTCTCCGCCCACTCGTCCGGCGAAGTAGCCGTTGTTGACGGCAAATACGATCAGCAGTCCGACGATGGCCCAGAAGGGCACTTCGCGCATGACGGTGCGGATGCGCAGGCGAGTCAACGATCGATACTGCAGGAACGCGGTGCCCGCGCCGAAGACCTGGCGTACCCGCGGCAACCGTACGGCCACCCATGAACGTTGAGGCTGCGCCGCCTCCGCCTCCTGTTGACGCGCCTTGGCGGCGCGTTTGCTTTGCGAGCGAGCCGCGAGCGCCTCCACCGACATGGGAAACAGCGCCCAGACCAAGCCGAGCGCCGCTGCTCCGACGCCCGTCCACAGCAACCGGTTGTAGAGAAAAACACCCGGCGCATAGCCGGAAAAATCCCAGGGCAGAAGTTGATTGTTCTTCTCCACCACGCTCCAGTAGCGGGTGATGACGTCGACCATCAGCAGGCCGACCGGATCGAGAATGCCGGACCAGAAATGCTCGAGTGACCGGGTCGCCGAGAACACCGTGATGCCGATGACGTACAGCATGAACAGCGCCACGCCTTGCAGATAGACGACGAACAGCTTGCGCGTGAGCGCGGCAACGGTGAAGAACAGCGAACCGATGAAGAAAATCTGCATCACCACGATGGAAAGGAAGGGCTGCAGATACCACCAGAGATGGTTCGGCCCGATCCGCGCATGATCGGCCCAGGGAGCGAAGGTGCCGACATACGCGCCGACCACCAGTCCGAAGAACACGAGGACCGCCGTGGCGAACGAACCGGCCCAGCGTCCGCCCAGGTAGGAGAACTTGGAGATGGGCTTGGTGAACAGCATCTGATAGGTGTCGCGCTGAAAATCCCGAAGAATCGACGTGCCGAATATCGCGGCGATGACGATCACGCCGAATAAGCTGCAGTACGCGTCATCCAGAATGTTGCCGAACGGCCCATTCAACAATATCTTGCCGTTGGAGTTGGCGACCGGCCCGAAGCTTTCCGAGGCCACGCAGAAGAACGAGACCGCGCACCACAGCAGAAAGTAGACGTAGCTGGAGATGCTCTTGGCGCGAAAGCGAAGCTCGAAGGTGAAGAATTCCCAAAACATTCCCATGACGGTCCTCGGTGCGCCGCGCTAGGTCTTGGTGCCGCGAGACAGATTCAGGAAATAGACGTCCTCGAGGTCCGAGGCCACCGCACGAAAATCCGCGCCGGGAGAGGACGGCGCGAACACCCGGATCTCGTGCTGGCCGCCCACCAGGTGAGTGCTGACGATGTGCAGGTCGCTCTCGAGCGTACGGAGTTCATCGTCGGTGGCGACGATGCGCGACCACATCTGTCCGTCGAGCGCGAGCAGCGCCTCGGTGGGCGACCCTTCCAGCAGAACTTCACCGGAGGCGATGATGGCCATGCGCGAGCAGAGCTCGCGCACGTCGTCGACGATATGCGTCGACAGGATGACGGTCACGTCCCGGCCGATCGAAGACAGCAAATTGAGGAAACGGTTGCGTTCGGCCGGATCGAGGCCGGCCGTCGGCTCATCGACGATGATCAGCCGCGGATTGGCGAGCAGCGCCTGAGCGATGCCGAAACGCTGCTTCATGCCGCCCGAGTAGGTGGACAGCGCCTTGTTGCGCGCGTCCCAAAGGTTGGTCTGATGCAGCAGGGCATCGACCATGTCGCTGCGCTCACCCTTCGCGGTTACGCCTTTGAGGACTGCCAGATGATGCAGCATGTCGACGGCGGACATCTTCGGATACACGCCGAATTCCTGCGGTAAGTAGCCGAGGATCTTCCTGACTTCGTTCTTCTGCGTCAGCACATTCAGCCCGTCGAGGCTGATGCTGCCGGCGTCCGGATCCTGCAGGGTGGCAATCGTCCGCATCAGAGAACTCTTCCCGGCCCCGTTGGGGCCGAGCAGGCCGAACATATTGTTGCCGACGGTCAACGATAGGTCCTTCAGCGCGCGCACGCCGTTGGGATAGGTCTTGGACAAACCCGTGATTTGAAGCGCCATGAAATTTATCCCTGTGTTTACGTCCGTGTGTAGAGTCCGGCGATGGTGTTGACCGCGAGCTCCGCCTCGGCTCGGTTAGGCACCGTGGTATCGTCATTGAAGCCATAGGAGTCGTCGTCGCCGACCACTTGGAACACCAAGCCGTCGCGGCGCGGGACGAAGGACACGCCCTTGTAGAACAATCCATAGTTCACTTCCGGCTGGGGAATCATGCGGGCCAACTGACCGCGTACCGGCACGATCGATTCATCCCCGAACAGGGCGCGCGAACCGTAGCCGGTGGCGTTGACGAGCACCTTTTCACGCAATTTGACGAAGTCGGCCGGCGCATGGAATTCCGCGATCTCGATCTTGCCGCCATTGGCGACGAAATCCCCCATGAGTAATCGGGCATAGGCGCTGATATTGAACATCATCAGCGAATTGCGCCGCAAATAGCGCTCTCTGAACGGATGGCTGCCGGGTCCGAAGTCCTCGCTCCGCGGGATCAGATCGCCGATCAGCTCGCGCTGCAGTTCGGCGAATTTCGGCCGCGTGTCGGCCGAGGGCCCGCCGCGGCGCAGAGTGTTCGGATCATCGGAGATGAAATAGCTGTCGATGAATTCCACCGGGTTGCCCGGCAGACCGAGCAGTGTCTGATACGTTTGGAACGACTGGCGGGCCATGCCTGCCCACAGTTGTTTGAAGGCGGGCGTTGCCTGGTCCTCGAGACAGATGCGCGAGTCCGGCGTCCATAAACCGGTGGCGAGCGACGATCGCACATTGGGCGGCAGATCCTTCGCATAGATGGTGACGCGGGCGCCGGCGCGTTGCAGCAGCAGAGCGGAGGTGAGCCCGAGAGCGCCGCAGCCGATCACCGCGATCTCACGCTCGCCCGTGGCCATCGCGCTGCGCACGGCGATGCCGCTCGATCCCCAAGACAGCGACCAGCCGCTGCCGCCATGGCCGTAGTTGTGAACGATGACTTTTTGTCCGATCTGCTCGACATCCAGGCGCGGCCCTTGGGCACGAAAGGGCCGTGTGCAGACGGTGATCTGAGTGATCCGATCGGCGGCGGCGCGCAGCGGCGCAAGCTGCAGACGGGGGGCGGACGTGGTACGCCGCTGGTCGAGACCGCCCACACTACAGCCATCGACCGCGGCGACCAACAGGGCCGCACCCGCTCCGGCCAGCAACCGGCGGCGTCCTAGCTGCGGCTGCCTGCCGGCATTCCGGCGGTTCATTTGAGCTCTATTTCCACGAATCGAAACTCGTAGTCATTCGCGTTGATGACATTGTGGGCGACGCCGGCGCGGCGCGCATACGACACTCCCGCCTGCAGAACGGCCTCTTTCACGCCTGCGGCATCCTCCAATTGCAGGGTGCCGCTCGTCAGCGGCACCACGACATAATCGTGGGCGTGCACGTGGTGACCCGTGTCCGCCCCCGGGGCAAAGCGCCATTCCGTCACGATCGGGCGCTCGTTCTCGACTTGAACCGTGGATGTCGCTTTCATGCCCTTCACTCCCGGGATCGGCCTTTGGATCAACTTGGGCAAGCCTAGCGGTTTCCAAAATAAAGAATAGCCCCCTCGCCTCGTGCTAACGTTTCGCGGAACGTCTGGAAGGAGCGAGGGACAATGCGGACGATATGGACGGTGAGTGTGGTTTCGACGGTATTCGCACTGATTTGTTGCGCAAGCGCGGCGGCCTCCCCGCATCGGAACGATAAGGTCTATCGGGCGGCGACGGACGCCCGCGCGGGTGCTCTCGAGCTTCTCAAAGAAATCGTCGACATCGATTCCGGCACCGGGGACGTCGCGGGCGGCGCCAAGGTCGAAGCCCTGCTCGCAGCGCGCTTGACAGCGCTCGGCGCCGAGGTCCGGACCGAGCCCGCCGAAGCTGCGGAATTGCCGGACAACCTGCTCGCCGTGTTTCACGGTACCGGAAAAGGCAAGATCCTCATCATCGCGCACATCGACACCGTATTTGGTCCCGGAACCGCGGCGGGACGGCCCTTCAGCATCGACCGGGAACGCGGCTTTGGCCCCGGCGTGGGCGATGAAAAAGGCGGCGTGGTCAACGCCATCACGGCGTTGAAGATTTTGCACGATCTCGGCTTCAAGAACTATGCGACCATCACTCTGCTGCTCGATGACAGCGAAGAGCGCGGTTCGCCCGGCTCCCGAAAACTGATCACGAGCCTGGCGAAGCAGCACCATGTCGAATTCAACATGGAACCCGGAGACCCGCCGGATGCGCTCACCGTCTGGCGCAAAGGCTCGGCGGGAATTCGTATCCAGGTCAAGGGACGCGCGGCTCACGCGGGTATGGCGCCGCAGGACGGCCGTAACGCCGCGGCGGAACTCGTGCACCAACTCGCGGCGTTGGAGGGCGTTTTTCCGCATTCCGGCGACGGCATAACCGTCAACCTCACTGTTCTCAAAGCCGGCGAGCGGCCCAACATCATTCCGGACCTCGCCGAGGCGACGCTCAATGTGCGCTTCCGCAAGCCGGAGGACTTCGACGCCGTGCTGTCCAGGGTCGAAGCCGGCGCCCGCGCCGCCCTGGTGCCGGATACCCGCGTCACGGTGCTGCACGATCCGGCCTACCCGCCGCTCACCGAAAACTCCCAGATCGATGCCCTCGCCGCGCGCGCCAGAGCCATTTACGCCGAGATCGGCAAGACGGTGGAATGGTCGGGCAACGGCGGCGCATCGGAATCCGCATTGGCGATGGCCGCAGGCACTCCGGCGCTCGACGGACTGGGGTACGTGGGCGGCGACTTCCACACCGACCACGAATGGATAGATTTGAACAGCATCGTGCCGCGGCTGTATCTTTTTACGCGCCTCTTGATGGAGACGGGAGCGAAGCCGCCTTGACCCTCATGGGAAAGAAGCAGGCTTTCCACGTAGAATGGGTCGCATGCATGAGCCCTCGGTGATCGTCTGCCCCGCCTGTGATCTGGCGCATCGATTCACCGCCGCCCCGGCAAGCGGACGCAGGCAATGCGCGCGCTGCCGTGCGCCGCTGCAACGCCGGGAAAACGCCTCCATCGATACGGCGCTCGCGTTCGCGGTGTGTGCCTTGGTTCTCCTGGTGTTGAGCAATGCGTATCCGCTGGTGGCCATGCAAGTCAACGGCAGCTCCCGCGACACGACCTTGATCGGCGCCGCCTTGGGGTTCTACGCGCAAGGGTTCGAGTCGCTCGCGGCGCTGGTTTTCACGACCACCGTGGTCGCTCCGTTGCTGCAGATCGTCACGCTCCTGTACGTATTGATTCCAGTGCGCCAAAGACGCCGCGCGTTCGGTGAGATTACCGTGCTTCGCCTGCTCATGCGGGTACGAACCTGGAATTTCATGGAAGTGTTCATGTTGGGCGCCATCGTCGCGCTGGTGCGCCTGTCGAATTTCGCGCACATCGCGCCGGGAATTGCCCTGTGGTCTTGCGGCCTGCTCATGCTCTGTCTGTCCGCGCTGTCCGCCCTCACCTCCCCCGAGCAGCTATGGCGATGGGTCGAGAGGAGCAGAGAATGACCCGCCCCGCCACCGGCCGCAGCCTCGGACTGCTCGTCTGCCTCGATTGCCGAGCGACGGTGCGCGGCGTGCAAGCGGCGCACTTGCGCTGCCCCCGGTGCCATGCAGCTCTGCACGAACGCAAGCCGCACAGCCTCGCCCTCACGGCCGTGCTGGTGGCGAGCGCCGCCGTGCTCTACATACCGGCGAACCTCCTGCCTGTCATGATCACTCGGACGATCTTCGACGACGAACCCGATACCATCATGAGCGGAGTGCTGGTATTGCTGCACTCCGGCTCCTGGCCCATCGCCTTGCTGGTGTTCATCGCCAGCATCGTCGTACCCTTGTTGAAGATTCTCGCGTTGGGGGTGTTGCTGTATACCGCCTGGCGCGGTTCGCCCCGCCGCCGTTTACAACGCAGTGAGCTCTATCGGATGGTAGAATTCATCGGACGATGGTCGATGCTCGATATTTACGCCGTGTCACTGCTGGCCGCCTTGGTGCAGGTCCAGTCCTTCGCGTCGGTCATCGTCGGCTGGGGCGCATGGGCGTTCGCCGCCGTGGTGGTCCTGACGCTGCTCGCGGCGCGGACCTTCGACGAGCGGCTCTTGTGGCGGCCGTGCCCGCGCGTTCGCGATGGTCGCGGCTGCCGCTGATTTGGATCCTGCCCGCGGTCGTGATTCTGGCCGGCGCTTTCGTCGTGATCCACGAGTTGCTCGCACAGGGAACCAGCATCGAAATCCGATTCCACAACGCCGAGGACCTCGAGGCGAACAAGACCAAGATCCGATACAAGGACGTCGAGATCGGCGACGTGCGCGACATTCATGTGTCCAAGGATCGCAAGGAGGTCATCGTGACCGCGTTGATTCACCGCGACGCGAGCGAGTATCTGGTGGAAGACACCCGCTTTTGGGTGGTGCGCCCGCGCGTGTCGGCCGCCGGAATCACGGGTTTGGGGACGCTCGTATCCGGCGCCTACATCAGCGTCGACGTGGGTGGATCGGCGATCGGCAGCAAGCACTTCGTCGGCCTGGAAGTACCCCCGATCGTCACCTCGGATCTCCCGGGGCACAAATTCGTGCTGCACACCGACGATCTGGGCTCGTTGGGGATCGGCTCCCCGGTCTTCTATAGGCACATCGCCGCGGGCCAAGTAGTGGCCTATGCGCTCGACCCGGGCGGCGCGGGCGTCACGCTCACCATCTTCGTCAATGCACCTTTTGACGCCTATGTCGCCGGCGGGACGCGGTTCTGGCAGGCAAGCGGCATCGACATGTCGATCAATTCCGACGGGGTCAAGCTGCGTACGGAATCATTGACCTCCATCCTTCAGGGCGGCGTTGCGTTTCAGGCACTCCCGGGCAGCGCGACGACACCCGCCCCGAACGATGCGGCGTTCACTCTGTATCCGGATGAAGACCGCGCCATGCGCCCGATCGAAACGGAGATCCGGTCTTTCGTCATGTACTTCAAGGGTTCGCTGCGCGGTCTGTCGCCGGGCGCGTCGGTCGAACTGCACGGCATTGAGGTGGGTGAAGTCAAAAGCGTGGACGTGGAGTACGATCGGGACGCCGGTGCTCTGCGATTTCCCGTTGCGGTGGATCTCTATCCGCAGCGCATACGCGGACGCAAGGGGGGCGGTGCGCAAGCCCCCGCCGCCCAGGATGACCCGGCTGCGTCGAGCCGGAAATTGGTCGACAGCCTGGTGGCGCACGGGCTTCGGGCCGAACTGAAATCGGCCAACTTGCTGACCGGGCAGAAATACGTGGATATGGATATGCATGCGGATGCACCGGCCGAGAAAGTCTGGTGGAATGAGCAGCCGTTCGTGTTCCCGACCGTGTCCAACGGGCTCGACGAAATCCAGGATTCCATGGGGAGCATCGCTCGAAAGTTGAGTAAGGTCCCCTTCGATCAGATCTCCTACCGGTTGCTCTCCACCATGACGAGTCTCGAACAGACTTTGAAGAGCACCGATCAATTGATGCGGCATGTCGACGGCAGCATCGCACCGCAGGTTGAGGCCACATTGGCCGAAGCGCAGGCTGCCATGAAAAACGCCAAGGATCTATTGGCACAGGATGCGCCCTTGCAGAGCGATCTCGGCGCGACGCTGCTGCAATTGTCGCGGGCCGCGAAATCGGTCACCGCATTGGTCGACTACCTGGAGCGCCATCCGGAATCCCTGTTGCGCGGCAAGCCGGGAGACTCGCCGTGAAATCACTTTTGACGGCCCTGTGCTGCGTGGCCCTGCTCTCCGCCTGTGTGTCGAGACGGCCGGATCATTTTTATATTCTGAGCGCGCAGCCGCCGGGCGCGAGCGAAGCGAGGACGGCGGCCGCTACGCGGGTGGCGCTCCGGGTGACGCTGCCATCGCTGGTGGATCGCTCCGAAATGATACTCAACTCAACGGCAAACGGAATCATCGTGCTGGAGCATGAACGCTGGGCCGCTCCGCTCGCCGATCTGGTGACGCAGACCCTGGCCCGGGACCTCGAACGGCGCCGCAGCGACGTGCTGGTCGCCCCGGGCGTCGGCCGCTCGGGCACTGCCGCCGTCACGCTGACGGTCGACCTGGTGCAGGTGACGGTGCGCAAGGGCGAACGTGCAAGCATCGAGGCACATTGGCGAATTCTCGATACGCGCACCGGCGGCGATTCGGTCGGCAGCGGCGTATTCAGCGCGCCCGTGGGGCGTGAAGACTACGCAGCGGTGCCGCAGGCGTTGAGTGAATGTCTCGGATTGCTCGCAGACCGGTTGATCGGGCAGATGCGGTAGGTTTTATCAACCGCACGCGGACGCATCGATTGCTCGAAACGTCCGCGTGCGTCAGCCTAGGAAGGCACTACGGCTGGATCGCCACGTCGTTGTGGACCGAGGTCACGCCCTCGGTGCTCTTGGCAATCATGGTCGCCAAATCCACCGCGTCTTGGGTGGGAGCGCGTCCACTCAGCCAGACCACGCCATTCTCGTCGGTATCGACCTTGATTCGGGTCAATGTGCTCATGTGCTTCGCCGCCAATTTCGTCTTCACCTTGGTGGTGATCACCGAATCCTTGACAACGTGATGGGACGCCTCGGGCGCCGTCCCTGCTTCGTCGGCGAGCACCATCGGCGCACAGGCGACACCGGCCGTCAGCATGCTAGCTAGTATGATGTGTTTCATTATTTACTCCTGCAAGCGGTAAATCTTCGGCTCATAGCCTGACTCAACGCACCTGCGGCATATGTAGGCGGGGCGCCCGCGGCATGTGTAGGCGGGGCAAGGAAGCCCATGCCGGTCATATCCCACACACCCGCTCAGAGGCCCCGTTTGGCGGCCGCGGCGGCGCTGGGGCGCTCGCCCATCGCGCTCGCGCCCCGGACCTCGTGTTCGGGCATCGACAAGAGCCGAGCGGTATTCACGAGTGCCATGTGCGTCAATGCCTGGGGGAAATTTCCCAGCATGCGCTTCGCCCGTGCATCGTATTCTTCGGCGAACAGGCCGACGTCGTTGCTCAACGAAAGAAGCCGCTCGAACAGCGCCTCACTTTCTTGACGGCGTCCCGTCAAAAGATAGCTGTCGGCAAGCCAGAACGAGCAGGGTAGAAATGTCCCCTCTCCGGGCGGCAGCGCATCGACATCCGTCGCGGTCGAATAGCGCAACACCAAGCCGTCCACCATCAAGCGCCGTTCGATGGCCGCAATCGTGCCGACGACCCGCGAATCATCGGCGGGCAGAAATCCCACCTGCGGGATCAACAAGAGGCTGGCATCCAAGTGCGTCGAATCGTACGACTGCACGAACGCATTCTGGTTTGAATCGAAGCCATCCTCGCAGACCTGGCGGTGGATGGCGTCGCGCAGCTGCCGCCAACGCTCGATGGGGCCTTCGAGGCCGTCCTGCTCGGCGTCCTTGATGGCCCGGTCGAACGCCACCCAGGCCATGATTTTGGAATGCGTGAAATGACGGCGCGGCCCCCGCACTTCCCACAACCCATCATCGGGATGCTCCCAGTGCGACTCGAGAAACTTGAGCAGGGCGACCTGAACTCTCCAGGCCTCCGGTTCCGGCGCCAAACCGGCCACGCGGGCCAGATGCAAGGTATCCATGACTTCGCCATAGACATCCAGCTGGAATTGCTTGGCCGCCGCGTTGCCGAGGCGCACCGGAACCGACTTCTCGTAGCCCGGCAGCCAGGCCACTTCATATTCATCCAGACGCCGCACCCCGGTGACGCCGTAAAGGATCTGCAGATCGTCGGGAGACCCCGCCACCGCGCGCAGCAGCCATTCCCGCCAGGACGCGGCCTCGTCATCGTAACCCGCGAGCAGCAATGCATTCAGGGTAAACGTCGCATCGCGCAGCCAGCAATAGCGGTAGTCCCAGTTGCGCACGCCGCCCGGCCACTCCGGCAATGACGTGGTCGGCGCGGCGATCAGACCGCCTGTTGGCTCGTAGGTGAGCGCTTTCAGGGTGATCAGCGAGCGCAGCACGGAGTGGCGCCATTGACCCCGGTAGGTACACCGGCCGGACCACTCCTGCCACAGTCTCTCGGTCTCGATCAAGGCCTGGCCGGCATCGATCGTGGGCCGGGTATCGAAGTGCGATGGCCGGTAATTGAGCACGAATGATTGGCGCTCGCCGGCGTTCACGGAGAATTCGGCGACGCTCTTCAAATTCTCGCCGGCGACGTCGACGGACGCCGCCAACTCGAGCGTGTCGGGTCCCGCGGTGAGCAACAATATGTCCCCGGCCTTGCGAACCCACGGGACGATGGAGCCGTAGTCGAATCGAACCACAAGTTCCATGCGCAGCGCGACGCGGCCGCTCAATCCCTCGACGATACGCACGATATCCCAGCGCTGGTCGGATAGCGGCATGAAGTCGATGATCCGAACGCTCCCTTCCTCGGTCACGAAGTCGGTTTCCAGAATCAGGGTGTCGCCCCGGTACCTGCGCTCCACGCGCCGCGATGGCGCGGCGGGAGCCAGCAGCCAGCGCCCATGCTCCGGACCGCCCAGAAGCGCGGCGAAGCACGCACCCGAATCGAATCGAGGCAGGCAGAGCCAATCGATGGAGCCGTCGCTGCCCACCAACGCGGCAGTGTGGCAATCGCCGACCAAGGCGTAGTTCTCAATCGGCAAAGACATGAGTGGCCGCAAGCATAGTCATTCGGCGCCCACGCGCCACCCCAGCGGGCCGCAAACGCCCGTCGGCTGTTTCCTACAGCGCTGCACGCGGTGCTATCCTATCCTAATGATCGGTGTCGGCTGAGCGATCGGAGATGAATCTCGACTGGCGCGTATTTGCAATCGCGTCGGCGTTCTTCGCCGCTCTGACGGCGATCTTCGGCAAGGTCGGTGTGTCGGAAATGAACTCCGACCTGGCGACATTCCTTCGGACCCTGGTGATTCTATTGGTCACCGCGCTCCTGATTTGGGCGCGTCACGAATGGCAGCGGCCGGACAGTCTCTCCTCCAGAGGCGTTCTATTTCTGGTTTTGTCGGGCGTCGCCACCGGTCTGTCGTGGCTTTGTTACTATCGCGCGCTGCAAATCGGTCCCGCTTCCCGCGTCGCTCCCATCGATAAGCTCAGCGTCGTCTTGGTGGTGCTGTTCGCGGTACTGTTCCTCGGCGAACGGCTGACGTGGAAGGTGGGATTGGGCAGCGCGTTGATCACCGCCGGTGCCGTCCTCATGGCGCTTTGAGCCGCACCGATGTTCTTCTTGATATTGCCCTTCGCCCGCTGTTTCTTTGGCTCGCCCTTTTCGGTCCGGCCTCAACCCGATCCGCCGGAGGCGTCGTTCCATATCTCGCGCGCCCATTGCGCCATCAGCGTGGCCTCCGCCCAGCGATCCGATAGCTCGCGCCCGCGCGCGTCGGTGATCGCATAGTCGGGCGGCCCGAGTTCGCACAGGAAAACCAACTCTGCGCTCTCGCCCGCATGCCGCGCGAGCCAAGCAGCAAACCCCTGCCGCCACCAGCCGCGGAACAACTCCACCCATTTCGCATTCTGCGGAAAGTTCAGCGCCACCTGAATCTGTCCGCGCGCCGCCACGCGGCCCTGGAAGGAGTCGGAGCGTTCGAGCACCTTGGTGATCAATCTCCGCAATTCCGGGGGCGGCGGACAGGGCATCTCGCGGTCCACGACGTAGTGCGAGAGATCGGCGGCCAGCCGCATGTCGGGAACCGCATCGAGCAATTGCACCGTGGTAAAGAGGTCGTTGGTGATGCAATTGCGGTGCGTCTCGAACTGTATCGGCATGGCCTCTTGCTCGGACACCCGCAGCCATCCCTCGATCACCGGCACCATGTCGGAGAGCTTGATCGGCATCTCTTGACCGATCACGACCACGAACGGGGCGGCGATCCGATGCGCCAGCCGCAGCGCCGGGCGCAACCCATCGACCGACGCCGGGAACGCGGTCAGTCCGCCGGCCAATCCTGTGCGGACGAAATGAGGCACGGTCGCCTCCGCCTGTTCCAGGGTGAGGGCGCCGAGATCGATCGCCATGCCGTCGAATCCGGCCTCGCGCACGCGGTCGAACTTCTCCGCCGCCGACGCCTCGGGCGTGCATAGCCTGTCCATCGCCCACAAGGCTTGATACACCAGAAGGCGATTACCCATGCGGCGGGTCGGCTATCCACGTCCGGTCGTCGGGATAATCGGCTTCTGTCTTGCCGTGCGCGAAGGCGCGCAGCACCGCGATCTGGAAACCCACATAGGTCATCGACGGCGGCGCCGTACCGCGCAAGGTGAAAATGGCTTCGTGCAACTCACGTAAACGATGGAACGGCACCCCGGGAAAAGCATGATGCGCGGTGTGATACTGCATCTGCCAACCAAGCCAGCGCATGATCGCGTTGGTCCGAGTGCTTCGCGTATTGACCAGCACGTTGTCCTCGTGCGGCA
>WNFL01263483.1_pt2 | contig 23945 bp, 18 predicted proteins | sample 5400361 | NCBI WGS metagenome assembly WNFL01 (sample SAMN13153351, study PRJNA577476) | soil metagenome | isolation source: 40 cm soil on Douglas fir-dominated hillslope | place: USA:California | collected 2013-09-17
CGCCGGCCACCTACCGCCGCAAGCTCGCGGAAACGCTGGCGCGGCGGGCGCTGGAGCTCGCGGAGCAGCGTGCTCGCAAGGCAGGCCGGTGAAAGAGGTCGAGGTCAGGCTTACCGTCAACGGCCGTGAGCGCACGGCGCGGTGCGAACCGCGCACCACGCTGGCGGATTTCCTGCGCGGCCATCTCGGCCTGACCGGCACTCACCTCGGCTGCGAGCACGGTGTCTGCGGCGCCTGTACGGTGCTACTCGACGGCGCTACCGCCCGCTCCTGCCTGATGCTCGCGGTGCAGGGGCAGGGCCACGAGGTGACCACGATCGAGGGCCTGGGCACACCCGAAACCCCCCACCTGCTCATGCGCGCGTTCAGCGAGATGCACGGCCTGCAGTGCGGTTTTTGCACTCCTGGGTTCATCCTCTCCGCGCACGAGTACCTGCGTGAAAACCCGCGTCCGGACCGGCAGGCGATGCGCAAAGACCTCAGCGGCAACATCTGCCGCTGCACCGGCTACGTGAAGATCTTCGCGGCCATCGAACGCGCGGCGGAGCTGATGGCAGAGCGGGAAGCCGCCCCCTCATGACCTGGGTCGGCCAGCGCGTAGCCCGCAAAGAAGATCTGCCGCTGGTCACCGGCACCGGCACTTATGTGCCCGACTTCAACCTGCCCGGAACACTCGAAGTTGCCTTCGTGCGAAGCCCGTTCGCGCACGCTCGCATCATGAGCATCGACACCGCGGAGGCCCTGTCCGCGGAGGGTGTGGTCGCGATCTACACCGGCCCGGACATCCGCGACCAGGTGCATGCTCTGGTACTCGACCAGGAGGCGGCGCCGCCCGGGTTGGAGGCCGCCGAGCCGGAGATCCACCCGGCCACGATCGAGATCCTCGCTGACGGCGAGGTCCGTCACGTTGGGCAGGCGGTGGCGGCGGTGGTCGCCGACAACCGCTACCACGCCGAGGATGCGGCCGAGCTGGTGCGCGTCGACTACGACGAACTGCCGGCCGCGCTCGATCCCGAGCAGGCGCGCCTGCCGGGCGCGCCGATCGTGTACGGCAACGTGCCCAACAACGTCCAAGCGCGCTACCGGATCCGTGTCGGCGACGCCGGCGTCGCGCTGGACGGCGCTGAGCACAGGCTCGCAATGACGATCCGCAGCCAGCGCGTCATGGCGGCCCCGATGGAGACCCGCGGCGTGCTGGCGAGCACGGTGGGCGAGGAGACCACGGTCTGGAGCTCGACCCAGATCCCGTGGGCGGTGCGCAACTCGATCGCGGGCGCCATCGGCGTACCTCAGCGGCAGATCCGGGTCCAGATCCCGCACATGGGCGGCGGCTTCGGGCAGAAGGTCAACGTCTACCCGGAGGAGGTACTGGTCACCTACATCAGCCGGGTCCTCCAGCTCCCGGTGCGCTGGGTGGAGGACCGGGTCGAGAACATGATCGCCAGCGGCCATGCCCGCGACCAGCTTCACAACGTCGAGGCTGCCTTCGATGGTGAAGGACACATCACCGCCATCCGCGACCGTTTCGTGCTCGACTCTGGGGTGGCCTGTCCCTATCCGCTGAGCAGTGCCTACAACGTGGCCTCGCACTTCCGGAGCATGTACCGGATCGCGAACTTCTCAATCGACGCCGAATGCGTTCTGACTCACAAGATGTTCAACTTGCCCTACCGCGGTGCGGGACGTCCGGAGGCTGCGTTTGTCATGGACCGGGTCGTCAACGCGGTGGCCCAGGAGCTGAGCCTCGATCCCGCCGAGGTCATCAGACGCAACCTGATCCCGGACGAAGAGCAGCCGTACCGCATGGGAATGCCGTATCGGGACGGCCACGAGGTCATCTACGACGCAAACGGCTTCCCGGCCGCTTTCGAGCGCCTACTAGAGCTCATCGGATACGAGGAGCACCGGCGCACCCAGGTGCAGTTGCGTGCCCAGGGTGTCCACCGCGGAATTGGCCTGGGCACCTACGTCGAAGGAACGGGGGTGGGCCCATTCGAAAGCGGGCAGGTGCACATCGACGCCCAGGGCCACGTGGTCGTCTACTCCGGGTGCGCACCTCACGGGCAGGGCCTGGATACCACGATGTCGCAGGTTGTCGCCGATGCCTTCGGCATCACCCCCGAAGACGTGGTCTTCAGGGCCGGCGACACTGCGCTCCTGCCGTACGGGGTGGGCACCTTTGCCTCTCGATCGGTGGTTACCGCAGGCGCCGCCATCATCGAAAGCTCGAACCGGCTCTTGAAGCGAATCAAGGCGATCGCCGGCGAGATGTTGGAGATGGCGCCGGAAGACCTCGAGGTGGGCGCCGGGGCAGTGCGGGTCCGCGGTGTGCCCAGCCGCGGCGTGAGCTTCAAGGAGGTGTATCGCGCCGCGAGCCCGGGCCCCGGCGCGCGGCTGCCGGAGGGCATGGACGCCGGCACCGCGGAACGTTTCTACTGGGTTCCGCCCACAGTCACCTGGGGCTTCGGCGTGGTCGGTGCAGTCGTGGATGTGGACCCCGAGACCGGCGTCGTCGACGTCAGGAAGCTGGTCATGCTTCACGACTGCGGCCGCGTTATCAACCCGTTGATCGTTGAGGGCCAGATCGAGGGTGGCCTGGTCCAGGGCATTGGCGCCACCCTGTACGAGCACGTCGTTTACGACGAGTCCGGCCAGCCGCGGGCCACCACCTTCCTCGACTACCTCTTGCCGACCTCGGCCGAGGTGCCGGAGATCGTCCAGGAGCACCTCGCGGGAACGCCGTCGGAGCGCAACCCGCTCGGCGTCAAGGGCGTCGGCGAGTCCGGGCCGATCTCCCCGCCGGCGGCGATCGCCAACGCAATAATCGACGCGTTATCTCCGCTCAAGATTCAGCTCAACGAGCTGCCACTCTCGCCCGCGACTGTCGCCGCCGCCATTGAGCGCGCCCGCGGCTGAAGCTCGGCCTGCGCCCGACGCGATCAGAGCGGCCAGCACCCTCACCGTCAAGTGAGCACTGCCGCACAAGGTCGAGCTGGTCTCAGACGTCCTGACTCAGTGAGGTGACAACGCGACGCCCGCCAATGCATATAGAACGAAGTAGAAGCAAGCGTAGTGAAGAGAGGTCGCTGTGTAGGGCACGGCTCCAAAGCTGATCCCGCCGAAATGGTCTTTACCAGCGGCGCGTCCGACCTGAAAAAGAAGCTCGATCACTTCCTCATTGGTCGGACCCATCGGCTCATCCCCGAAGTCAGGATTCGTTCCCATGTTGAGGACGTCCGGGTCGATGCAAATCCACACTTTCGCTGCGCCCGCAGTGATCTTGCCGGCCAGCCCCTCAGCCCAGGTGTCGAAGCCTGTGCGTCGCGCTTCTTTGAGATCGCGGTAGGTCAGGATGTTTTCGCGTCGCGCGCCACGCTCCGTGAAACGCAGAAATGTCTCCTTGTCGTTCAGGGAGCCTCGCAGTCCGAAGTGGAAGTAGCGACCTGGGTCGACGCCGGGCAAGCCAAGGATTCGGCGCGCCCACGTCGTCGCCCATCGGGGATTGCTGGGATCATCTTCCTGCCATTCCCCGCGCTCATTGTCGTGATGGGCATCAAGGTTGAGAACGGCGGTTGGTCCAGACGCGGCCGCGGCGATGGCCTTCAACACTGGGTATGTGCTCACGCCCGAGTTACCGCCAATCGTGACCAGCATGCACCCGGCGGCGACGGCCTCGGCGACGCGACGCTCCACGTTACCGAGCGATGTGCTCATGTCAGCAACGATGTCGGCGTCACCGAGGTCAACCAGTGCGAGATGCTCGAAGACATCCAGCTCGAGCTCGGGCAGAAAGCCTCCGAAGCTCGACGAGTTCGACCGGAAGTATGTCGGCGTCAGCAGGCTCCCCTCGTAGTTGATCGGGGAGCGACCCTCAGGATTCGGAGCGCGCCAGGGGATTCCCAGAAACGCCACATCCGCGCCAGTCAGTGGCGCACCTGGTCGCCTCAGCGGCCGGCGAAAGAACGTCGGCGTGCTTCCATACAGTGTTTGCGAGTCGTCGCCCACAGGCCAACTACCGTACAGACCGGATGCGCGAGGCGCAACTTCCTCCATCCGCCCGGCTGCCCCTTGCTCGTCGCGACGGCAAAGGGCAAGACCGGCTCTTCACTAAAGGCTTCGTACAGCAACGCCGGTGAAAAACGGTGGGAAATGGCGGTACTCAGCGGCACTCGGCGAATACGAATCGGAATTTCTGAACGCGCTGCGCCGATCTGTTAACCGCAAGGTTTAGGGTTCGAATCCCTACTCCGGAGCCAAAATCGAATTCAAATCTTTCCGTGGTGCGGCAGGTCGCGACCAGTTCGAAACCAAGACGCGCGTGTTCCGTTACAGGCATATGCGTACGGCGTTGCGGGCCTGGTTGGTTCTTGGTACTTCATGCGCCGTTCTCGGCGGCTGCTCTCCTGGGCCGCAGGTCAGCAAGTCCACTCCTACACCAGCCGCTTCCTCATCTGCAGCGGCGGCGTCCCCGACCGTTATCGGAGGCTGGAGTTCAGCAGGTGCCATGAGCACAGAGCGCTACGCGCCGTTGGTGGGCGTGTTACTGCAAGGCGGGCGTGTGCTAGTGACGGGGCCTTCAAGCGATTACCTCGCAATGGGCAATGTCGACATCTACGACGCCGCCAGCGGCTGGTCGCCGGGTCCAAAGCTGCTGAGCCCCCGGGTCGGTGCCATTGCAGCGGCGCTGCCCGGTGGTGGTGCTCTACTTGCAGGTGGGTTCCCAGAGATCGGCGGGCACGACGGCCCAGGCCCCGACCCTCTCGCGACCGCGACGACATACAACCCGTCATCCGGCACCTGGACCAATGCGCCCAACATGAGCACCGCCCGCGCCTACGCGACAGCGACGGCCTTGCCCGACGGGCGCATTCTGGTTGCCGGCGGCTACGACCGGCGTGTGATCCTGCTCACCAACCCTTCGCGCGAAGGCGTGCAGCTGATCCCCGTGGCCGGCAGCCTTTTCTTCAATCCAGCCTCCTCGGCCTGGACCGCCGGCGCGGCTCTTGCTCAGGCGCGATTCGGCCATCTTGCCGTTGCTCTCAGAGGTGGACGTGTCCTGGTGGTAGGCGGTAGTGACCCGCTCCATTCGGAGCAAGTGCTCACCAGTGCGGAGCTTTTCGACCCCGCCTCTGGACGCTGGACGCCCGCGGGTTCCTTGGAGGCCGGGCGAAGCCAGTTCACACTTACCACCCTCATCGACGGTCGCGCACTACTTGCCGGTGGCATCGCGGCTGATGGATACACAGTGCTGCGTTCCACGCTTTTGTACGACCCGACCACGAACCAATGGTCGCCGGGCCCAGAGCTGGCGAGCGCTCGCAGCGGCCACGCGGCTGCGGTCCTCGCCGACGGCAGGGTGCTCATTACGGGCGGCGCCGATCAGGCCGCGCGGCTGGCTTCATCTGAGCTATTTGATCCGGCTGCCAACTCGTGGTCCGCCACTGGTGCGCTCGCGACGGCGCGTAGCAACCACCTCGCAATCCCTCTTTCCAACGGTCGGATCCTGGTGGTAGGTGGAAGCGGATCGCGGGACGTGTTGGCGAGCGCTGAGCTATTCGATCCGTCGGCGAAAGGAGTGCCCGCGGCGCCGAAGCCCGCTGGTCCGGGCCTGTGGAAGCTGGGTGCAACAAAGCCCATCCCGACCGACTCCTCCACCGGATCTATGCAGCTCCTGCCTGACGGCCGCGTGGTCGTGGTGCCAAGGAGTTTCGGCGCGGATTTTCAGGTCTACGACCCCAGATTGGACGCATGGACCACCGCATTCAGCCGCAAGGCTCCGCCTTGCAACGCGTGCACGATCGGTTATTCGGGCCCGTACCCACCCTTTTTCCTTGCAACACCGATGGGCGCTGGCAAGATTCTCCTCCTCACAGTCGACCCGCAAAAGGTGAACGCGACTAAAGCTGAGGTCATCGAGCTGAAAACTGGAATTGCGACCCCCGCCGCTTCGCCAGGCAAGATCGACCAGGCGCGCTTGGAGCTGCTCCCCGACGGGAGGATCTGGCTGACCGCCCTACAACAGGGGAACAGATACGCCAAGCTCTACGACCCAACCGCGGACAGGTGGACCGTCACTTCCGACGTACCTGCTGACCTGACCGGTACCAACGGCGATTTTCAAACCGTCACGGCCGTGCCAGGCCACCGAGTGCTTGTCACCGGCTCGAACAAGGCGATGGTTTACGACCCAGCATCGGGGAGCTGGGGCGATGCCGGCTCCTTCCCCGGTTGGTCATGGTTCTCGGCGACCGGGCTCACGTCGGGCGATGTTCTTTTCGCGGGCGGCACCGTCCAGGCGGGCACGACACCAGACGGCGCGCCGATCGAGGTTGTTAACACTCAGGTCATCCGCTGGGACCACACCACTGGCAAGCTCAGGTCCGCGGAAAGCATGCCAGTCGGGCTTTACTTCCACTCCGCCGCACTACTTGCGGATGGAAGGGTGCTGCTGGTTGGCGGATCCGGCGCGATTGGATTGCACCAGAGCGCTGACCCGGTGACGACGGCCGAGATCTACGATCCGGTGGCGCGCTCGTGGTCGATCGCAGCACCGCTTCCAGCAGCAAGGTATCAAGCTCTCGCGACCACTCTGCCCGACGGACGGGTATTACTCGTCGGCGGATATGGCATGGGACTAGGCGCTTCGTATCCAGGCGAAGGTCAGCCATCGCTGCTGTTTACGCCTCAGGCGTAGGACCCGCTGGCGGTGGTCCCCGCGGGGGAGTCGAACCCCGACACCGAACCTCGTGCGCCACGCGTCGCGATAGATCGAGACTGTGCTGACAGGTCGTAGCGAGCCACCAGGCCCCGATCTACTTGGCTTCACGCCATTGGCTCCACGTGTCGGTTTGCGGGTCGAAGGTCCATACCTCGTTTGTGTACGCACTTCGCGTACGTCCGCCACCGAAAAGGACCAGGATGCCAGCCTCGTTGTCGAACGCCATCGCGTGCCAGGCTCGGGCGGTCGGACGAGCGCTTGTCGGCTTGAGTTCGGACCAGGTGTCACGGCCGAGGTCGTAAGCCCACAGGTCGTCGAACGGAGCAGCACTCAAATTGGCTCCGGCGAAGAGCAGCATGCGGTCGCGTACTGAGTCATAGGCCATAACCGAGTAATCGCGGGGAGGCGGCGATTGCTTCGGTTGCATTTGGGTCCAGACGTTTGATTCGAACGAATAGGTCCACGTGTCGCCAAGGAACTGGCCTGCGCTCATGTTCTCGCCACCGAACAGGACGATGCGATCAGCCTTGGAGTCATATGTCAGCGCGTAGTAGCTGCGGGCTGGTGGCGACAGGGCTGGATAACGCTTCGACCAGGTGGCAGCTCCCGGGTCGTACACCCATGTGTCGTCGAAGAATGTGCCGTCAGTAAAGATGTGGTCCCCTCCGAAGGTCAGGAGGCGATCCGCCTTCGAGTCGTAGACAAGGTGGATGCCGTGGAGCTGCGGGCCGCCGGTGCCGGTTTGCTTCCAGATGCCGCTCTCGAACGTCCAAGTGGTGCCGTTATCGTCGAGGAAGACCGGCTTCGACGAATGGAGGGCGTAGCCCACGCCATCGCCCGACGGTAGCTGGTCGGCCGGGCTGTCAACAAGCTGCCAGCCGTTCCCGTACTGGAAGCTCCATAGGTCGGGAACCCAGGTAACCCCCGCCATCTCCACTCGCGTCGGCGAGCCATGAGTAGCCGCGCGCCACGGGGGCGATTGGTGCCGTCGATGGGCTCGGGGACGCGGTGACGGCGACTGAAGACGAGCCGCAGCCGGTGACCAGCCAAACCGATATGAGGCTAAGCACGCAGGCAGCTCGTTTCATGCCTTAACTAGGTGGGCAGAGCCGGGAAAGTTTCCGCTCTCCCCCGTCATACGACGAGTTCCGCAGCCTCACGAATGTCAGGCAAAGGCACCGGACTCCAGTGTGTGCCCGCGTCCGTGGTCATCACCATCCACTCGATGTCGCCGACCGAATAGGTCAATGTCGCGACCATACCGCCAGATCCTGCAAGCGATGCGGGGACCGGATAGCCGCGCTGTAGAGTCGGGTCCAAACCTTCGGCGCGATGCCAGGTAGCGCCTGCATCGTTCGTGGTGTAGATGCTCGATTGGCTCGAGAGCACCCACCTCACATCGCTCAGAAATGTCACCCCACCAGCCGTTGGCAGCCGGACCAACCGGCTGCCGGACCAGTGCTCACCCCCATCCACCGTGCGGCTGACGTAAACAACCTGGTTGAGCCCGGGATTCTGCCGACCGTCTGTCGGATTGAGCCGCCGAGGCAGGAGACCGGTCGCGCCGTCAAACATGACGGGCGATTCCGGTTCGACCCTCACCACGTTGCCATCTAGACCCAAATCTTTCTGCAGGTCGACGGCAGGTACCTGGACTTCATGCCATGTCCCTCCCCCGTCGCTGGTCCTCATGAGACTTGACCCTTTCCCTTCGAGCAAAGTCATGGCCCCGTCCGTCGCGCTCCAGAAGAATGGTGTGGACCCGCCGTTCGAATAGTTGAGCCGTGCCAACGTGGTCCACGTCCGGCCTCCGTCTGTCGTTCGTGAGAAATCGTCGGGACCGCCGGCGTACGCCTCCTGGGTGATCCATCCATGCCGCATGTCGTCCAGAAATTGGGTGCCATAAACTCCCGGCACCCCATCGAGTGGAAACGGAAGCCGGCGTTCTTGCCAGTGGGATCCGTCAGAGCTGTACTCCAGCTGGCTCGCCTGATGGCTCGAGTCCACCGGCATGAGAATCACGGCCGAATCGCTGGCTTTCACCAATTCTGCGGGTGCGGACAGGCTGCCCCATCGCGTCCAGGTGAGCCCACCGTCAACGGACTTGTAAATATCGGTGTTGTGGCGCCTGGCGTGCGGCGCCACAACCCAGCCGACGCGCTGGGATACAAAGGACACTGTTCCGTGCGTCCCAGCCATCTGGGCCGGCGGCGAGCTGCTTGCGGCCGGGGTAGCCGCCGGCGCCTGGGTCGAACAACACGCCATGGCCAGGGCCGCACCCGCCCAGGCGCCCGGGCCTAGAACTCGATGCCACAAGTCGGCCATCGTGCCCTATATAGGCGCTGTCGAGCGGTTTCGTCTCATTCAGTTTGGGACGAGCGTTGGAACTCTGAGGCCCACATCCACCTAGATGAGGGTGTCGAGGTGTAATGGACGAAGAACTGGCGCTCCTGGAAAGAGCTCGGTCGGGCGACAGGGAGGCATTCGACGCCCTGGTGGGGCCCTTGATCGAGCCGGGCTACAGGCTCGCTTTCGGGATGCTCCACGATCGCGAGTCGGCGGAGGACGCAGTCCAGGAGGCTGCGTTAAGGGCCTGGCTGCGATTGGAGAATGTGCGCCCAGGCTGGAGCCTTCGGCCGTGGTTCCTGGGCATCGTCGCCAACCAATGTCGCAACACACGGCGTGGGCGCTGGTGGTCGGTCGTTAAACTTTCCGCCCCCTGGCGAACCGTGGCGTCACCAGAAGACCAGATCGTGCGTGGAGCTGACCTTCGGAAGGCGCTCCGCCGGCTGTCCACTGATCGATTGGAGGCCCTGGTACTCCATTACTACGTCGGTCTCAGCCTCGACGAAGTAGCTGCTGTGGCGGGAGTGCCCACAGGAACTGTGAAGTCGCGGATCTACCGGGCCCTCGAACAATTGCGACCCCAGGTCGATCAAATCAGCGAGGTGTTCGGGTGAACGACGACCTTCTGATACGTAGAATCACGGCCTCGCTCGACGTCGCGCCGCCCGACCCCAGTCTGCGCGCCCGAGTCACCTCATCACTGCCGCTCGACCGTCGCCGGGCACGACGCAAATCAAATTGGGCACCTGCCATCGCCGCGGGCGTGGCGGTGGCCGTGATTGCGGGCATGATGGCCATCGGATATTTCCGCTCGGGACTCGGCGGATCCCAACCCGCCAGCCATCCGCAGGTTCCACTGAGTGAATGCCGCCTGCCGGTTTACGGATTCGGCATCTACCAGGCCGGTCAACAGAGCGATTACGAGGTCGGTTTCCTCGACCTATCCACGCAAGTTTTCACTCAAGCCGCCTCCTCGACCACAGGTCCCGTCGACCACCTGCGAATTTCGTCGACAAATGAACCGGTGCAAATTGCCTACGACCGACCGGCCGGGATATGGCTGCCGGTCAAGTCCGAATGGATTGCCAACGACGGCCTGTCCTACGTGTACATGTCAGGCAGCGATCTTCACCTCAAGGACGTGGGTACGGGTGCCGATCGGACCCTGCTGAAGTCGGGCGTCGTTCGTCTGCTGGGCTGGTCGAACGGCAAGGTCTACTACTCGACCGGCGGTGGATACTCTGTCGGGCTTGCAGAGGTCGATCCGCGGACCGGCAAAAGTCACGACTTCTCGGTAGCACAACTAAGTGAATGGTGGATCGCGAGTCCAAATGCCATCTGGGGTTCTGCGTATTACTCCGGGCAACTCACGCGATATGACACTTCGACAGGGACCTTCTCGACCTGGACGCTCGACCGCCTGGTCGACATCATCGGAGTCGACTCGTCAGGACACCCTGTGGTGTTGCAGCGGGCGGAGGGCACGGACCAGTCGACAACGTCCGGTCAGGTGATGATCATGCGCGCCTCCGGGGATGCCGACCCGATCGGCGGCAAGGACGACATTTTGTCGGTCGAAAACCTGACCGTAATCGCCGATGGGGATCGCATCTGGTTCTCTGGGACCGGTCAGCGCATCTGGCTATACAGCCCAACGACGGGTCTGCTGCTGCTGGACCAGTCCGCAAATGCATCCCTGCCCAACGGCCTCGTTGTTGCCGGCGGGTGTGTGTGAACAGGAGCAGATCAATGAATGGCGATGCGACCTTGACACGATGCCTCGGTGTTCTAGCCGCTGTCGTTTTTGCGTCCTGCGGCGGGGGCAGTCAGCCACCGGCCGCAGCCAAAAGCCCGAGCCCACCCGTCGCCACGGAGATTGGACCTCTAACTCTTGACGACCAGGGCTGTACTTACGCCGGCCCAACGCGCGTCGCATCGGGCACCGTGGTGATAACGATAGTCGACAACACACAGCTCAGGTTCAACCTGGACGTATGGCGACTGAACGTTGGCCATCAATACGCGGAGCTGGATGTCCACATCAAGGAGGAGCGTCGGCGAATGCACGCTAGCGAGCCAAGCCTCGGACACCCCGACTTCGCGACCCTAATCACTTCATCAAATGTTGGCATTGGGTCGCACAACAGCCGCGTAATCGCCATCAGAGCAGGCACGTACGGGTTCGCGTGCATTCCATTCGACACTCAGCCTCGTGACATATGGCTCGCGGGACCATTGGAGGTATCAGGTTAGGGTCGGTATCCATTGGCCGCACACTGCGAGAGGGCACCCTGGGTGGTCTCACCGTACAGCAACGCCGGCGAAAAACGACGTCAAGTGGCGATACTCGGCGGCACTCGGCGAATTAAGGCGCTACTTCTGAACGGAAACGGGTCGATCTGCCAACCGCAGGGTTTAGGGTTCGAATCCCTACTCCGGAGCCAAAATCGAGTTCAGAATTCCGCCCTCAGCGCACTGAAGACATTGGGCTAGATTTTCCGCTGGGTGAAAGCTTTACAAGGTCGAGCTGTGGCTGGGACGATGTTTACACGCGGCGCCGACGGATGGGCGACGACTGCGCTCGCAACGTTCAGCAGTTGGAGTGACTACGCGGACCGCGAACTGGCTGCACTCGTGCAGGCGACTTAGGCCGTCTTCAGCGTCGCAGCCTTGTGCAGGCCGAGCTCTTCGACGGCCGTCTCGCGCATCTTGAACTTCTGGATCTTTCCAGTGACCGTCATCGGAAACGCATCGACGAACTTCCAGTGCCGAGGGATCTTGTAGGTCGCGATCTTGCCCTTGCACCACGAACCGATCTCCTCGCCGCCGGCTGAGCTGCCATCGCGCAGCTTTACCCAGGCCATGACCTCTTCGCCGTACTTCTCCGACGGCACGCCGATGACCTGGACGTCGGCGATGTCCGGATGGCTGTAGAGGAACTCCTCGACCTCACGCGGATAGATGTTCTCTCCGCCGCGGATGATCATGTCCTTGATCCGGCCGACGATGTTCACGTAGCCGTCGGCGTCCATGGTCGCGAGATCGCCCGTGTGCATCCATCTCGCGGGGTCGATCGCCAACCGTGTCGCTTCCTCGTTGTTCCAGTAGCCCAACATCACGATGTAGCCGCGGCTGCACAGCTCGCCGGGCGCGCCGCGCCGCACGACGGCGCCGGTGGCTGGATCGACGATCTTGATCTCGACGTGAGGATGAACGCGTCCGACGGTCGACACCCGCCGCTCGAGTGGGTCGTCAGTGGTGCATTGGGTGGACACAGGCGAGGTCTCGGTCATGCCGTAGGCGATTGTCATCTCGGGGATGTGCATCACTGTCTGGACCTTCTTCATGACCTCGACCGGGCACGGCGAGCCGGCCATGATCCCGGTACGCAGCGAACTGAAATCGAACTCATTGAAGCGAGGATGCTCGAGCTCGCCGATGAACATCGTCGGCACGCCGTAGAGCGAAGTGCAGCGCTCTTGTTGCACCGTCTGCATGGTGAGCACCGGGTCGTAGGCCTCATTCGGTATCACCATCGTCGCGCCATGGGTGGTGCAGGCAAGGTTGCCGAGCACCATCCCGAAGCAGTGGTAGAAGGGCACTGGGATGCAGACGCGGTCTTGCTCCGTGTACCTGAGCGTCTCGCCGATGAAGAAGCCGTTATTGAGGATGTTGTGGTGGGTGAGCGTGGCTCCTTTTGGAAAGCCGGTCGTCCCGGACGTGTATTGGATGTTGATCGGGTCGTCGAATTGGAGCCTAGCCTCGAGATCGTAAAGCTGTTCGGCGCTCACCTTGGAGGCGTCGCGCTTCAGCGCGTCCCATCCCTCCTCAAGTACGACAGCCTCACGCAGCGTCGGGCAGCGACCCTTCACCTCGGCGAGCATTGCGCGGTAGTCCGCCTGGCGAAATCCCGCGGCCATGATCAGGAAGGTGATCCCCGATTGGTTCAGCGCGAACTCGAGCTCTGACGTCCTGTACGCGGGGTTGATGTTGACGAGGATCGCGCCCATGGCCGCGGTTGCGTACTGGACGATCACCCACTCATAGCGGTTGGGCGACCAGATGCCGACGCGGTCACCCTTTATCACACCGCGCGCCATCAGGCCTCGCGCGACCTGTTCGCACTGCTGGACGAGCTCGCGATACGTGGCGCGGTAATTCTGGTGTGTGACGACCAGCGCCTCGTGATCGCCGACACGGGCCGCAGTGCGGCGGACATTGCTGAAGACCGGCTCGCCAAGTAGCGGTATGTCACTAGCACCCTGGACATAGCTCAAGTTGCTCATTTCTGCCTCCGGGTCCCCGATCAACGTCTTGGAATCGAGTCAAAATCGTACTGCTGGAGGACCACTCCGGAACCTTCATCAGGAAGGGTTTGACACGGAGCGGGGGGCGGGCTACGTTGTACCGCACGCTGCGCTCCTAGGGGCTGATGCGCATGTCGAGCACTGTCCCTCCCAGGGAAGCACGGCGATCCGGAGGTGCACATGCAAACGGTAGAGCCAGCGGTCGCGACGACCAGGCATCCACTCGACCCGCTCACGTCTGAGGAGGTTCAGGCGGCGTCAACGATCCTCAAGAAGGAGCGCGGCCTCGACGCCGGCCACCGCTTCGCTGAACGAGCCGGTCAAAAAGGATGTGCTCGCCTGGAAGCCAGGCAATGGGACCCAGGTCGACCGGCAGGCGTTCATCGTGGTCCGCGACCGCACCAGGCGCACGACCTTCGAGGCTATCGTCTCCCTCACCCAGGAAAAGGTCGTCAGCTGGGACGAGATCAAGGGCGTCCAGCCCTCGATCATGCTCGAAGAGTTCATGACGGTGGACGAGGTAGTCCGCAAGGACCCGCGCTGGCAGGCGGCCCTGCGCCGGCGCGGGGTAACGAACTTCGAGATGGCCATCACCGACGCGTGGTCGTGCGGCTACTACTCGGAAATCGACGGCGCTGAAAAGGGTCGCTTCTGCCGGCCGTTGACGTGGATCCGGCCCGGCCCGGGTGAGCACGTGTATGCGCGACCCATCGAGGGGCTGATCGTCAAGTTCGATCTGGACAAGATGGAAGTCATCGACGTCGAGGACCATGGGGTGGTGCCGGTTCCGGCGAAGAAGGCCAACTACACGGCCGACAGGATCTCGGACCCGGACAACGTGCCCTACTTCCCGGACGGCGTGCGCAAGGACCTGAAACCGCTCGACATCGTGCAGCCCGAGGGCACCAGCTTTCAGGTCACGGGGAACCAGGTCAAATGGCAGAAATGGAGCTTCCGCATCGGCTTCAATGCCCGCGAGAGCATGATTCTCTACACCGTCAGCTACAACGACAGAGGTAAGGAGCGACCGATCCTCTATCGGGCCTCGCTGGCCGAGATGTTCATCCCCTATGGCGACCCTGCGCCCAATCAGTACCGCAAGAACGTGTTCGACATGGGCGAGTACGGCGTCGGCATGATGAGCAACAGCCTGGAGCTCGGCTGCGACTGCCTCGGCGAGATCCGCTACTTCGACGGCATCGTCAACGACAACGACGGTGGGCCGTTGCCCATCACCAACGCCATTTGCCTCCACGAAGAGGACTTCGGCATGCTCTGGAAGCACAAGGACTTCCGGACGGAGGAGACCGAGGTCCGGCGCTCTCGCCGGCTGGTGTTGTCGACCGTCGCCACCATCGGAAACTACGAGTACGGCTACTTCTGGTACTTCTACCAGGACGGCGGCATCGGCTACGAAATCAAGATGACCGGCGTGATGTCCAACGGAGCGGTGCCGGAGGGCGTGACCCCCAAGCACGGTGCGCTGGTCGCTCCGGGCGTCTACGGCCCGCACCATCAGCACTTCTTCAGCGTTCGGCTGGACATGATGGTGGACGGTCCCAAGAACACCGTTTACGAGTGCGACAGTCAAGGCTTGCCGCCGGGGCCGGACAACCCGTACGGCAATGCCTGGATCGTGAAGGAGACGCCTTTCAAGCGGGAGTCGGACGCGCAGAGCATCATCAACCCGCTGGCCGCCCGGTACTGGAAGATCGCCAACACCAGCAAGCGGAATGCTGTGGGTGAGCCCGTCGCCTACAAGCTGATGCCGGGTGACAACGTGCTTCCTTTCTACCTGCCCGACGCCCACCCGATCCAGCGTGCTCAGTTCACGACCAAGCATCTCTGGGTCACCAAGTACGACCCCGATGAGATGTATGCGGCGGGAGACTACCCGAACCAGCACCCGGGAGGCGCCGGCCTGCCGGAGTTCGTGAAGAGCGACAGCAAGTTGGAGAACGAGGATGTGGTCCTCTGGTACACCATGGGCGCGCATCACGCGGTGCGCCCTGAGGAGTGGCCTGTGATGCCCGTTAAGTACATCGGGTTTCACCTCCTGCCCCACGGTTTCTTCGATGGGAATCCGTCCTTGGACGTGGCGCCGTCACACCCGGCGCACCACGCCCACCACAACGGGCACTAAAAGGGGGAAGGGAAATGGGCGACGCCGTCAAGCCATCGGGGTCTGTCAATCCGCCATCGGGCCCACCGGCTGGTAGGGCGGGGCTGCGAAGAAACATCCTCTCGATGCCTGAGGTGCTCACGCAGTCGGTGGCCAACGCCGCGCCGAGCGCCGCCGTCTCGGTTCTGCCGGCGATCGCATTCATCTATGCGGGGAACGGCGCCTGGCTGACGTTCGTGATCGCGACCATCTCGCTGGTCCTGATCGGTTATTCGGTGAGCATCTTCGCCCGCCGCTTTGCGTCGGCGGGCTCTTTCTATGTCTACAACACGAAGGCCCTCGGTTCGGCAGGCGGCTTTGCCTCGGGCTGGGCGCTGACGTTGGGCTACGTCTTTACGGCCATGGCCACGACCTGTGGCGTGGCGATCTACCTCGGCGCCTTCCTGACCCAGATCGGGCTGCCCGGTGGAACCACCGGCGCGATCCTGCTGATGATCGCGATCGACGTGGCTGTCGCGAGCTGGTTCGCCTATCGAAGCATCGGGTTATCCGCGCGGGTATCCCTCGTCCTCGAGGCCATCTCGATGACGATCATCCTCGTGCTGTTCGTGATCGTCTTTGTGCGAAAGGGGATCTCGACGGACGTGCTGTCCCTCAAGGGCATGCCGAGCGCCGGCATCGGGCCCGGGATCGTTATCGCGATCTTCGCCTTCGTCGGCTTTGAGAGCGCTGCGTCACTCGGGCTCGAAGCGAAGAATCCCTATAGCACGGTGCCCAGGTCGGTGATCATCAGCGCCGTCCTCGTCGGGGTGTTCTACATCATCGGTACCCTCGCCCAGAGCACCGGGTTCGAGGGCGCCAAGGTCGGCTTGGATAGTGCTCCCGCGCCGCTGTTTGACCTCGCAGGGCTCATGGGCGTGTCGTGGATCGGCTACGCGATGAACCTTGGCATCACGGCCAGCAACTTCGCCTGCACGCTGGCCAGCATCAACGCCGGCTCGCGCATCGTCTACCAGATGGGTCAGGACGGGATGATCCTAAGCGCGGCCGGGCGTTCGCACGCGACCAACCAAACACCCCACATCGGCATCTATCTGGTGGTACCGCTCATGCTGCTCGGGCCCTTCGTGATCATCCTCGGCGGGCATACCCCCATCGACGTCATCAACTGGATGGGCACCACAGCGACTTTCGGATTCATGCTCGCCTACCTCTTGGTGGCGATCGCGGCGCCGCTCTACCTCTACCGGCGAGGAGAGCCGTACATCGCCCCGCTCGTGGTGGGGATCATCGGCTCGCTGGTCATGCTTTACGTCTATTACGCAAGCGTCTGGCCGATCCAGCCCATGCCGGGTCCGCTCTGGCCGATCATCTTTGTGGCCTGGATGGTCATCGGATTCGCGTGGTACTTCATCGTGAGGTCGCGGTCTCCCCACGTGATGGCGCAAATCGGTGCCTCCCATGAGACCAATGAGGCGATGGTGGGAGCGAGTCGCTAGTCCCGTACGCCAAGAGGCGGCGGGCCCCCATGCCCGTCGCCTCTTCGCTGTTCTCCCTCCTAGCCCAGAGCTTTGAGGGTCGTTGCGAGCAGCTCGGGGAAGGTGGTCATTCCCGACTCGACTCCCATGTGCTTCAGTTTTTTCAAGAGGTGCGTGTGGGCACCAAGCCGTTGCTCGAAGAGCGACTGGTTGTCGAGCGAGACGTACGGATCATCGTCGGAGAAGAAAGCGGTGAGCTCCGGCAAGCGGCCGCGAACCCGGTCAAAGTCGATCGCAGTGTCGATCCATGGCTGCGCGATGGTCTCCTCCTCAGCGGTGAGGTTGGTGAGAGTGAACCAGGGCGCCACAAACGTCGCGCCGCGCACGGTGCCGGCGGTGGGCAGCTGCTCGAGGTGTCGAATGATCGTCTGGCAGCCGATGCTGTGGCCGACATAGTAGGCGGCTTCACCGGCCGCGCTGACCTCCCGGTTCAGGTGCGATGTCCACGCACCAATCACCGGGGCCTCCGTGTGTGGCATCGCTGGAGCCGCAACCGTGAAGCCTTTGAGCTCGAGCTCGCCCTTGAGCCAGGGCATCCAATGGTCGCCGGGTTTGTCTCCCCAACCGTGGACGATGAACACCCTGGTCATATGGTCAGTTCGCGAGGATAACGCAGATCGCTAACATCGGGCCCAGGCTGACGTTCGAGTGAAGGTTTCCGAAGCGGTTGGTCGGCTGCTGGTGGAGCGGGGAGTCCGCCAGGTCTTCGGCCTTATCGGAAGTGGGAACTTCGACATCACCCTGGCGATGGTCGAGGCGGGCGCATCCTTCGCCTCCTCGCGCCACGAGGGTGGAGCAATCACCATGACCGACGCCTTCGGTCGCGCCAGCGGTGAGGTGGCCGCCTGCTCTGTTCACCAGGGACCGGGCCTCACGAACACGATGACAGGCCTGACCGAGGCGGTGAAGAGCCGGACGCCGCTCCTTCTCCTTGCCGCCGAAACGGCTGCCGGCGCGACCCGCTCCAACTTCCGCATCGACCAGGAGGCGCTGGTCACCTCGATCGGTGCTGGGGTCGCGCGCCTGCGCGAACCGGCGACCGCGCTCAGCGACGCCGCGCTTGGTCTGCAGCGGGCCCGGGACGAGCGCCGTCCGATAGTGCTGATGCTGCCGCTCGATGTCCAGGGGACGGAGTGTTCGTCGGCGGCTCCACCGCCCGCCCAACCCGCAGTCCAGCTGCCTGAGCCGCAGGCGGAAGGCATTCGAAAGGTCGCCGATCTCCTGGCCGCGGCACAGCGGCCTATCGTCATCGGCGGCCGCGGGGCGTTAGGAGCTGGGGCTAGAGAGGCGATCGAGGAGCTGGCCGAAGCGACCGGCGCACTCCTGGCTACATCGGCGGTGGCCGGCGGGCTCTTTGCCGGCAACACGTGGTCGATCGGTATCACTGGCGGCTTCGCGACCCCGCTGGCGGTGGAGCTGGTCTCCAGCGCCGACCTCTTGCTGTCGTTCGGCGCCACCCTGAACATGTGGTCGACCCGCCATGGCCGGCTGGTGGGGCCCGAGGCAGTGGTCGTCCAGGTCGACATCGATCCTGAGGCCATCGGTGGCCACCTCCACGCCCACGCCGGGATCGTCGGCGAATCCGCCGCCACCGCCCGCGCCCTGACCCGCGAGCTCGATCGCCGGCACCAGCGCCGGGACGGCTGGCGGTCCAAAGACCTCGCCGAGCGAATTGCCCGCGGCGGCTGGTCCCAGCATCCTTTCGAGGAGGCCACCGCTGGGGATAGCATCGATCCTCGGACTCTATCGATCGCGCTCGACGAGCTGCTGCCGGCTTCCCGCACGCTGGTCGTCGACTCGGGTCACTTCATGGGCTGGCCGCCGATGTACATGGCGATTGCCCCCGATAGAGGCTTCATATTCACCCAGTCTTACCAGTCGATCGGGCTGGGCCTCGCGACGGCAATCGGCGCCGCGGTGGCGCGGCCCGAACGATTGACTGTTGCCGCCCTCGGCGATGGCGGGCTCCTGATGTCGCTGCCGGAGCTCGAGACGGTGGCCAGGCTCGGCCTCAACCTACTGATCGTCGTCTACAACGACGCCGCTTACGGGGCCGAGGTCCACCATTTCGGGCCCCTCGGCAAGCCGACGGACATCGTCCGCTTCCCGGAGACGGACTTCGCCGCGATCGCCCGCGCGTGCGGGCTCGAGGGACTCACGGTCCGAAAACCAGAGGACCTGGCGCCGGCTACGGAGTGGCTTGCCGGCGACCGCGGCAAGGCGCTGCTGATAGACGCCAAAGTTGTCCCAACCGTGGTCGCCGAGTGGCTGGAGGAGGCCTTCAAAGGGCACTGAGAAAGATGACAACGACTTTCAACGCTTTGTCTGCATTCGATCAGGTCACGGAGGGCGGTGCACGAGAGCTGCGTTGCGCCGAGCTGGCTTACGAGGCCGCTGTGCAGTTCCCAGGTCTGCTGCCCACGCGCGCCGAAATCGATGGGGAACGTGACCACCGGCAGAAAGACAAGCAAGGCCTCGAGATCGTGCAAGGCGAGTTCTTCGCACATGTCCTGGCTGATTCGACGCGCGGGCACCAACTCATGGGAGCCATGGGCCGGCCCCTCCAGCAGTCAATAGACCGGATCCGAGACTTCCAGCAAAGCGGCTACGTCGACTTGGGCTCGGCCGAGTTGGAGAGGCGTGGGCGGACCGGCTGGATCACTCTCAAGAATCTGAACAGCCTGAACGCCGAAGACGACGCATCGACAAAGAATCTGGAAATTGCCGTCGACCTCGTGCTTCTCGATCCACAGATTGAGGCAGGTGTTCTGCGAGGCGCTCCGATGACGCACCCCAAGCACCTCGGTCGTCGCATCTTCGGCTCCGGCATCAACTTGACCGACCTCTATCACGGCAAGATCTCGTTCATCGAATTCATGCTCGAGCGAGAGTTGGGCTGCGTCAGCAAGATGTATCGCGGCCTCTCACCAGAGGAACCATCGATGGGGGACCTCGAGGAAGGCCGCACGGAGAAACCATTTCTGGCGGCGGTCGACGCGTGGGCGATCGGAGGTGCGTGCCAGTGGTTGCTGGTGATGGACCTCGTGGTGGCAGAGCGAAACTCGTATTTCAGTCTGCCCGCTCGCAACGAGGGAATCATCCCCGGCTGCGCCCCTCTGCGCTTGCCCCGCTTCATCGGCGAGAAGGCCGCGCGCCAGGCACTGTTCCTGAGCCGCGTCTTTCCTGCCGACTCCGCCGAGGGGAGACTGCTGGCCGATCAAGTATTGGACAGTGATGAGATCGAGTCGACCGTGCGGAGACTGGCCGACGAGCTGACCGCTCCCGGGAGGACTAGCCTGCTTGCAAATCGCCGCGCGCTGCGCATCGCCTGGGAGCCTCTCGATCTCTTCCGGCGTTACATGGCCAGCTACGCGATAGAGCAGGCGCGGTGCCTGTACAGTCCTGCGCTGATCGATAACCTCGAACGCAACTGGGTCGCTCGAAGCCCGCAGTTGACTTGAGCGCGGCATTGGTACCTGCTCCTCTGCAAGCGCTCAACGTTCAATTGGCTCGGTTGCGAGACAGGGTGAGCTTCTACCGTGAGCGCCTACCCGAGGGTGGGCTTCGCTCCTTGGAGGACGTCGGCCGTCTTCCTTTCACCACCAAGGACGACTTTCGGGCGAACTACCCCTTCGGGCTATTCGCTGTGCCGCGGGAAGAAGTCGTACGCGTGCACATGTCGAGCGGGACGACGGGCAGGCCCGTGGTGACTGGCTACACGCGCCACGACCTCGAGCTCTGGGCGGAATGCATGGGCCGGGTGATGGAGTATGCCGGCGTCACCTCACGTGACGTGGTTCAGAATGCTTACGGCTACGGCCTCTTCACCGGCGGGATGGGTTTGCACCTCGGCGCCGAGGCGGTTGGAGCAACAGTCGTCCCGACAAGCTCGGGAGTGACTCAACGCCAGGTCATGCTGATGCGTGATCTCGGCACTACCGTGCTGTGCTGCACGCCCTCATACGCGCTGGTCGTGGCCGAAGCTCTTCGTGGTTTGGAAGGTCGTGAGGGCGTCCGCCTTCGCGTCGGGATTTTCGGCGCGGAGCCGTGGACCGAGGGCATGCGGCGCCAGATTGAAACCTCCCTCGGCCTGGAAGCCTTCGACATCTATGGGCTGACGGAGTTGGGAGGCCCCGGTGTGGCCGCCGAGTGCAGCCGGCATCATGGCTTGCACATATTCGAAGACCACTTCTATGCGGAGGTCGTGGGCCCGGATACCGGGACGCCGCTTCAGGAAGGCCAACCGGGTGAGTTGGTGCTGACAAGCCTCCGTCGCGAGGCATCACCAGTGCTGCGCTACCGCACAAGGGATCGGACCGTGCTCACCTCCGAGCCTTGCGCTTGTGGCAGCCCTTATCGACGTTTCCTGCGGGTGCAAGGTCGCACCGATGACATGCTGGTCGTACGCGGAGAGAACGTCTTTCCAAGCCAGTTCGAGGAGCTATTGGCTGGCTTTGCGGGCTTCAATGGCCAGTACATCCTGGTCGTCGACCGCCAGGCGCGTTCACTCGACACGCTGGAGATCGTTCTGGAAGCTGACACAGCGGACGAACACGGGCTCGAGCAACAGATTCGCGATCGAATCCGTGACTCCATCGGACTCACCGTCACCGCAAAGGTGTTGCGACCGGGCGTCCTTCCCCGCAGCGAAGGCAAGGCTAAGCGCGTAGTGGACCACCGCGAAGCACCCACATGATCGGCACCGCGATAGGTGACGAGCCGCTTAGCATCTGGTGAAATACCCAATGCGCGGCGAGCGCGTGGGACCGCGAGGATTGGGTGGAACGGACCTTACGGAAGGCAGGGCATCCAGAAGGTCAGGGTCTATCCGTTGCCAGGTGCCCAATGACCGTTTCGTACAGCAATGCCGGTGCTAAACCGTGGCAAAAGGGCGGCACTCAGCGGTACTCGGCGACTTCGAGCTCCGATCTCTGAGCGGGCTGCGCCGACCTGTTAACCGCAAGGTTTAGGGTTCGAATCCCTACTCCGGAGCCAAAATCGAATTCATTGTCGGGCTTGGCGTGCCAGACGCGTCGCTGGCTGAGAGCAATTTGACAGCAATTGACAGCAATGTGGGCTGGCCAGCCTCCAGCTCGTAACCGTCGCTGAAATCGCGGCCGTAACCGCTGCCGGAGTCAGGGCAGGCTAGGCGACCGGCACGAACCTCTGCCCACCCCGGTCGTACTTGACCGGACGTGCGTGTGCGGCGAAGCCGCTGCGTGGGAACCACCTCGACAACGAACTGACCGCGTCGCGCGGGCCTTCGACCTCGACGAGTCCGGCCCTGAGCGCGGCCCTCAGTTCGAGCTGGCCAAGGTAGACCCGAACCAGTGTCTCGAGGTCTCCCCGCACCACGACGTCGTCGCCAAACCCCGGGTCGTTGAAACAGAGATCGGGGTCAGGTCGGCGCAGAACCACCCAGTAGGTGCGGCGCAGCTCCCGAAACTCAAAGCGCACGACCTGCCGCCGGGCTGGAAGGCTCTCCGGCACCAGATGCGTGAACACGGCCCACATGAGGACGTCGGGGTCACAGTGCTCGCGCCTCAGTTCGAGCCACTGCTGCCCCCAGACTCCGAGAGCTCGGACCACGGCAGCAAGCTGCGTCCCCGATGGCGTCAGGTAGTAAGTGGAGCCGCGGCCGCTCGGGTTGGGACGGGTTTCCACGATGCCCGCCTTTTCGAGCCTCCGCAGCCTCTCGCCGAGCAAGGTCGGCGAGGCGCCGTGGAGCCCTTTCAATATCTCGTTGAAGTGGTGACGGTCGCTCATTAGCTCGCGCACGATCAATGGCGTCCAGCGCTCGGCGAAGACCTCCGACGCGCGCGCGATGGGGCAGAACTGTCCGTAACCGTCCATGGCGCGATTATGGCCCTCGCCTGGGACGGCGCAAGTACAGATTCTGTAGCGCCAGCTCCACTAATCGGACTAGGCGGTGCGCCGAAGTCGGGATAGGTTTCTGACTCAAATACTCGTGTAAGTGAGGGCCATGAAGACTAAGACCGTAATCGCCGCGTTTGTTGTGACCGTCGCGTTAGCCGCGGGAACAGTGCCGCCAGCGTTCGCCGCGGGCAAGGTCCATCCGAACATGGCGATCGAATGGAACCAAACCATGCTCACCAGCTTCGCCGCAGCAAACGTCGCGCCGGCCGCCGCGAACCGGCTGGCGGGCGTGATCGCGGCCGCGACCTTTGACGCGGTCAACGGGATCGAGCGGCGGTACACGGCGATTCACGTCAATCCGGCGGGTGACCCGGAGGCTTCCCCCGAGGCGGCTGCCGCGACCGCTACCTACACGGCTCTCCTTATTGCGTTTCCGACGCAGAAGCCCGCGCTCGACGCTGCGCTGGCGAGCTCGCTGGCCACTCTCAAAGACGACGATGCGAGCGACCAGTCCATCGCCCTCGGAGAAGCCTGGGGCGCGTCGGTGGGCGCACAGATCATGGCCTGGCGCGCCGGCGACGGCTTCAACGCTACGCCGCCGCCCTACACATTCCTGACTGCGGCTGGACAATGGCAGCCGACGCCGGGTCCGACCACGGGACCGCCGCGCTTCCGCACGCTCGCCACCACCGCGCCGTTCGCGCTGACCTCTCCCTCCGAACTCCGACCCGGCGGCCCGCCAGCCCTCACGAGCTCGCGCTACGCGACAGACCTGGCCGAGCTGATCCAGATGGGAGGGGCGACCAGCGCTACGCGCACGCCTCTCCAGACCGAGACCGCCCGGCTGTGGCAGCTCGACACGCCGCCGGCGCAGTGGGACCGCGTCGCCGATACCCTCGCAATGGACCACCACCTGAGCCTCATCAAGACTGCGCGCTTGCTCGCGCTCGTCAACATCTCACTCGCGGACGCGATCATCGCCGTGTTCGACGCCAAGAACTTCTACAACTTCTGGCGTCCCGTCACCGCGATCGCGG
>WNFL01111947.1_pt2 | contig 23931 bp, 21 predicted proteins | sample 5400361 | NCBI WGS metagenome assembly WNFL01 (sample SAMN13153351, study PRJNA577476) | soil metagenome | isolation source: 40 cm soil on Douglas fir-dominated hillslope | place: USA:California | collected 2013-09-17
GGCAGCCACGCCGCCCACCACGGCCCAGCGCATCCACGGAGCGCCCAGCGGACGGGGCCGCTCTTCGCCGGCGCGCGCCGCCACCCGCGCCGCGAATCCGGTCCGCGGCTCGAGCACCGGGAGTGGGGCCACGATCGACATGCCCGCCCGCAGCAGGTCCCGCTCCTCTGCACAGCCGGAGCACGAGTCGAGATGGCGGCGCAGGTCGGCGTCCTCGCCCTCCGGCAGGTTGCCGGCCAGCCAGGCGCCGATCCGATCGGCGATGTGGCCCTTCTGGCGCATCGATTCGAATTCCTCGCGGGCGGATCTTTCCCACCCGAAAGGCGGACACCCGGAGGCGGGGAAAGGTTAGATGCATCGCGCCCGGCCCGGCCCCCCCCCAACCGAGCGATCGCGCGGCTGTTTCTATCAAGTCTGCGGCTGCCTGGCACTCACAGGAGCCCTGCAAGGGTGCAGCGGAGCTATGAATTGATCAGCCCATGCCGCGCCGCCAGGCGCAGCAACTCGACGGCGGAGTGGACGTGCAGCTTCTTCAAGATGCGGCTGCGGTGCGTCTCCACGGTGCGCCTGCTGATGCTCAGCCGCTCGGCGACCTCCTCGTTCGAGCAGCCGAGCACCAGGAGCCGGAACACCTCGCGCTCCCGGGCGGACAGCACGTCGAGCGGGGCGCGATCTCCGACGGGGCGCTCGACCAGGTGGTGGTTGACGTGCTCGACCAGGAGCTTCGGCGTCAGGTACCGTTGTCCGGCGCCGACCTCCCGGATGGCGAGGATGATCTCGTCGGCGTTCCCGTCCTTGCCCGCGTATCCCATGGCCCCCGCGGCGAACGCTTCCGCCGCGAAGTCCTCCGCGATCTGGGAGGAGAGCACCAGCACGCGCCGCTCGGGATGCCGGCGGAGCAGCTGCCGCACCACCGAGAGGCCCGCGGTTCCAGGCAGCGACGAATCCAGCACCACCGCGTCGGGCCGCGCATCCGCCAAGAGCGCCGAGGCGGTCTCCAGCGAGTCGGCCTCGCCCACGACCTCCAGGTCGCGAGCGTGGTGGGAGATCGCTGCGCGCAGCCCGGCGCGGAAGAGCGGGTGGGCGTCGACGATCGCGACCCGCAAAGTCACAGCGGGACTCTACACCGACAGATTCCAGTGTGGTCAAAATTCAGGCTCCCCCGCGCATGAGAGCGGGGTTCACCCTCCGCGGAACAGCTTCCGCCCCAGCTGCAAGTCGCCGAACAGGGTCACGGCCAGGACCAACGCCACCAGGAAGAGGAAGCCGAGCAGATGGACGACTGTCTCGGCCCGCTGGTTCACCTTCCGGCCGCTCAGAAGCTCGATTCCAAGGAACACCAGGCGGCCGCCGTCGAGGGCCGGCACCGGGAGGAAGTTGAAGATGGCCAGGCCGACGGAGATGTTGGCCAGCACGCCCGCGAAGTCCGCCAGGCCCCGCTTCACCTCGGCGGAAGCCTGTTTCACGATGCCCACCGGCCCCGCCAGCGAGGCGCCGCCACGGCCGCGGGCGATGTCCCAGAGGGCCTGCAGCGTGGCGACGTTCAGCGCCCACACGTCGCGCGCCGCGCGCGGGACTGCCTCTGACAGGGGCACCTGGACGAGCACCTTGTCCTGGGTGACGCCGATGACGCCGTTGTCCGGGCGCACCGCCAGCGCCTGCCGGTCGCCCCCGCGCTGCACCTCGAACCGCCGCTCCGCGGGGGCGCCCGACTTGCGCAGCTCGCGCATCAAGTCGCCGAAGGAGGAGATGGGCGCCCCGTCAATAGCCCCGCCGCGGCGGCGGGCCTGCCGGGCAGGACCAGCACGCGAGTGGTGGAGAGGTCGACGAAGCCGCGGGTCGTGTAGAGGCCCGCGATGATGAGGAACGCGACCAGGTAATTCACCCCGGGCCCGGCGGCGATGACCAGGAACCGGCGCCAGGCGGGCTTGTTGGCGTAGGAACCGGGATCGCTGGGATCCTGGGCGGCAGGCTCGTCGGGCGAGAACCCGGCGATCTTGCAGTACCCCCCGAGAGGGATCGCGCTCAGCCGGTAGTCGGTCTCGCCGTGGCGGAAGCCCGCGATGCGGGGTCCGAAGCCCAGCGAGTAAGTCTCGACGCGCATGCCGAGGAGTCGGGCGAGCACCAAGTGGCCTGCTTCGTGCGCCGCGATGAGCAACCCGAGGCCGACGACCGTCAATAGGATGGGAAGCACCCGGGGCAGTGTACTCGATGCATCCGTGCCGTGCAGGACCTACGTTCTGCAACGGACGGAAACCGCTCGAGGGACGACCATGCGTGAGCTGAACTGGGCCGTGCCGGCGTGCGCTCTCGCGCTTGCCTGCGCGAGCAGCCCGAAGCCGGTGCACAAGGTGGACGACTCCGGCCTGGCACGACTCGACGAGTTGCAGATGCAGCCGGTGGACGATGCGCGGGTCGAGCAGGGCCGGGCGCAGGACGCGCTGGCGCGCGCCCGGGCGAACGAGGCCGACGCGCAGGCCCGGCTGGAGGTGGCCAAGACCGAGCGCGGGGTCGCGGACGCGCAGATGAAGCGGGCGCTGGCCGAGCGAGATTTGCTGAAGAGGCAGTACGCGCCGCAGGACCAGCTCGTGCGCGCCGACGAGGAGGTGCGGGCGGGGCAGGATCGGATCCGCGCGGCCGACATGAAGCGGGCCTACCTCGAGCGCATGGTGCAGGTGGCCGAGGCCGACCGGAACGCGGCGGCGGCGCACGTGGAGACCGCGAACGCGATGGTGGAGCAGGCGAAGTTCCGCGCCATGAAGGCCGCCGACGTGCCCCAGGCGGGGTCGGCGAACGTGGGCGTGATCGACTCCCGGGTCGCCGAGTCGCAGATACGCGAGGCGCAGCTCCGCAAGCAGGCCGCCGATCTGCGCGCCGGCGCCGTCGACGCGTACAACAAGTGGCAGCAGACCGACGCCCGCGTCCGCACCCTGGCCCGCCCCGAACCGATGCGGGTCCCTCCCCCCTCCGGCCCCGAAGCGACGCGGTAACGACCGAAGATCAACGCTGCAGTTTGTCCTGCCGTCAGAGTTTGCGACGCTCGCCGGTTTTCGCCCAGCGGAAGTAGTCGCGGAGGATCTCGGCGTGGTCGAAGCAGAGGGTGGTCCAGGGGATCTCGGATTCGGCGTACCAGCGCGCGTCCTGCGCGTCGTCGGCCGCCTGCAGGGTGCCGCCGCGGACGCGGCAGGCGTACACGGTGGAGATGGTGTGCTTGCGCGGATCCCTGCGCGGATCGGAATACGTGAACAGCTGCTCCAGGAGCTCCACGTCTAGACCCGTCTCCTCGCGCGCTTCGCGCCGGCAGGCGTGGCCGAGCTCCTCGCCGTAGTCCACGAAACCTCCGGGGAGCGCCCACCCCCGCGGCTCGTTCTTGCGCAGGATGAGCACCACGCGGCCGTCCGGACCCGCGATGACCGCGTCGGTGGTGGGCAGCGGGTTCTTGTGCTCGGGCATCAGGGCATGATCAGCCCGCCCGAGGCGGGCGGCGCGGCAGGCGGCTGGGCAGCGTCCTTGCGGTAACGACCCTCGAGCGCGTGGGCGAACAGCGCCCGGCAGAACGGGTTCCGGGCGCCCTGCTCCCCCGCGAGATCGCGCGAGACCGCGAGCGCGGTGCGGGCGGCGTCGAGGCGGTTCTCGGCCGCGAGGACGTGCGCCGTCTCCAGCAGGCGGCGCGCGTAGCGGGCGAGGCGCGGGCGCGTGAAGTACGCCTCCGCCGCCTCGTCGGCGGCCCGCTCGAACGCTGCCCGGCGCTGCCCGTCGTCGATGAACAGCCGGCTCACCGCGATCTCGTCGACCTTGAGCGCGAACGAGCGCAGCGCTTCTTCCTCTGGGATCCAGGCGCCCAGCAGCGGATCGGCGAACAGCGCGGCGCCGGCGAGGCGGTGCGCCAGCTCGCCGTCGGGCCCGAGCTCGATGGACGCCGCGGGGGGAGGAGGCGCCTCCTGCGGGGCCGGTCCCAGGATGCTGAGCGCGTCGGCGTAGGCCGGCGGCGGCGCGAATCCGTTGCGCGATCCTTCCTCGGCGGCCTGGGCGATCAGCCAGCGGGCGTGGTCCTTGGGCACCTCGACGCTGGTCACCACGCCCCCCTGGCGAGGCAGGCGCTTGGCGAAATCGCGAAAGTTCCGCCGTGACAAGGCGAGCGCATCGATGGCGAGGATGCCCTTCACGTCGGAGATCACCGCCTGCACCACCTCGACGCCGCCGCGAGTCGCGCGCGACCACCAGACGGCGCGCTCGCCGTAGGCGTCGATGGAGCTGGCGTAGCAGGCCGGCGCCTCGGCCTCGGGCGGCGGCTTCAGCACCGGCTCGCCGCGCGGCCGGATCTCCTGCACCTGCACGCCCCGCTGCTTGAGACGCTGCAGCTCGCGTTTGGCCTCCTTGACGAGCGATTTCCGGGGAGACGCCGTCAGCTCGACCAGCGCGTCCTGCCGCTGCGCGTCCCCTGCCGCGCGCACCAGGGCGAGCGCGAGCGGCTCCGGAAGGGCGGAGATGCGAAAAGCCACCTCCGGCTCGGCCGCCGCGCCCTCGGCCGAAAGGCCGGCGGACTGCGCCGTGCGCTCCTGCTGCAGGAGGCCGAGCAGCTCGCGCGCCTCGGAGATCTGCGCCCCGGTGCAAGGGCCGGCGCCCGCGCACTCCATCTCCTCGGCGATGCTGTCCGGCTTGAGCCCGCCGTCCCGCAACAGCGCGAGCAGCTCGACCGTGCCGAGGTTATGTCCCGCTGCGGCCATGGCGCGGCGCACTCTAGGGAACACCGCCCGCCGAGGCAATGAGCTTCGGCGGGTGCCTTGGGCGAGGTAGAAGACGGGCACAAGGCCGTCGCCCTCGAGCGGAGGACCAGGCGCATGAAGGTCACGCTGCTCTACTTCGCCGCGGCCCGCGAGCGGGCCGGCGTTCCCCGCGAGACGGTCGAGCTCGGCTCGGGCGCCACCGCGGCCGATGCGCGCGATGCGGCCTGCGCCGCGCATCCCGGGCTGCGCGCGATCGTGGACCGGCTGCGGCTGGCGGTCGACCAGGAATTCGCCGGCGCCGAGAAGGTGCTCCGCGACGGGTCCGAGGTGGCCTTCATCCCGCCGGTGTCCGGCGGCGCAGGTGCGCACCGCATCTCGGACGGTCCGCTGTCGATCGAGGCGCCCGCCGCCGCCGTGATGGGGAACGATTGCGGCGCGGTGGTCAGCTTCGTGGGGACCGTGCGCGCGACCAACCGGGGGCGCTCCGTCGTCCGGCTCGAATACGAGGCCTATCCGGAGATGGCGCTGCGCGTGTTCGCGCGCATCGAGGAGGAGGCGCGCACGCGCTGGCCCGGAACGCGGCTGGCCATCCACCACCGCATCGGCAGCCTGGACCCGGGCGCCGTCTCGGTGGTGATCGCCGCCGCCTCGCCGCACCGCGCCGACGCGTTCTCCGCCAGCCGGCACGCCATCGAGGAGCTGAAGAAGGACGCGCCGATCTGGAAGCGCGAGCACTACCAGGACGGCTCGGAGTGGGTCGGCCTGGGGAGCTGAGCGGCAGCCGTGCAGGATTCCAGGTGCTCCGCTGTGGGTGTTTCTCCTCTTCGAAAAGCACAGCGCCGCCCTATCGGCGGCGACTGCCGAACCTGCTAAAATTTCCAGCGATGCAATCAGAGCCGCGCATCCTGCTCACCGGCGACTCCGCGTTCCGGTCCGGCGTGGGCGCCGCGCTGGGGGCGACGTGCACGATCGTGGAAGCGGCCAACGTCGCCGAAGCCGCCGATGCGCTCCTGGCGGCGCGGCCGGCCGCGGTGGTGGTCGATCTCCGCCCCGGCGGAGATGGGGACGCGGTCTGCCGGCGCATCAAGGGGGCCGCCGCCACGCGGCTCCTGCCCATCATCGGCTTCATCAGCGGCGACGGCGAGGCGACCGTGACCGCCCTCGATGCCGGCGCGGACCACGTCGCGCACTGGCCTCCCAGCGGCGCCGAGCTGCAGGCGCGCATCCGGGCCGTGCTCCGCTACCGCGCCGCCACCGAGCGCCTCGAGGACGCGACGCAGGTCATCTTCGCGCTCGCCAACGCCGTCGAGGCGAAGGACGCGTATACGGAAGGTCACACCGAGCGCGTCGGCGCGCTGGCCGACGAGGTGGGTCGCCTGGCAGGCCTCGACGACGAGACGCGCGAGGCGCTGCGCCAGGGCGGCGTCTTGCACGACATCGGGAAGATCGGGATCCCCAACGAGATCATCAACAAGGCCGGCCGGCTCACCGAGAAAGAGCGCATCGTGATGAACAAGCACCCCATCATCGGGGAGCGCATCTGCGAGCCGCTCAAGAGCCTGCGGCACCTGCTCCCCATCATCCGCTGGCACCACGAGCGACTCGACGGGACCGGCTACCCGGACGGGCTCAAGGGATCCAAGTTCCCGCTGCCGCCGCAGATCCTGCAGCTCTCGGACATCTTCGACGCGATCACCACCGACCGCCCGTACCACCGCGCGCGCACCCGCGCGGGCGCCATCGAGTTCCTCTACGGCGAGGCGAAGAAGGGCTGGCGCGACGTCGAGCTGATCGAGCTGGTCGCGCGGGCGGCCGAGTCGCTCGGCCTGGGGCGCACGCGCGAGGAGGAGATCCCTCCGCCGCCGGCCCCGATGGGCCAGTGGCGCACGGAGTAGCGTTCGCCGGGCCTCAGACCGAGGCCCGGATCTTGTCCAAGGCGAGCTATCGCGCGACTTGCATCCCGGCGCGGCGCGCGCGATATGGGCGCGCATGCTCCCCATCGACCTCTCGGGCAAGCGGGCGCTCGTCGCGGGCGTGGCCGACGACGGCGGATTCGGGTTCGCCATCGCCAAGGCGATGGCCGAAGCGGGCGCCTCGATCTGCGTGGGCACCTGGCCGCCGGCGCTCAACATCTTCGAGAACCTCCTGCGGCGCGGGAAGATGGACGAGTCGCGCAAGCTATCGGACGGCAAGATGCTCGAGTTCGAGCGCATCTACCCGCTCGATGCCGCCTACGATCGCCTCGAGGACGCGCCCGAGGACGTGCGCACCAACAAGCGCTACGTGGAGCGCGGCGACTACTCCATCGCTGGGCTCGCGGCGCAGCTGGTGAAAGACTTCGGCGAAAAGCCGATCGACATCCTGGTCCACTCTCTCGCCAACGGTCCGGAGGTGAAGAAGCCTCTCCTCGAGACGAGCCGCGCCGGCTACCTGGCGGCGGTCAGCGTCTCTGCGTACTCGCTCGTGGGCCTGCTCGCGCGGCTCGGCCCGCTGATGCGGCCGGGGGGCTCGGTGGTCTCGCTCACGTACATGGCCAGCGAGCGGGTGGTCCCGGGCTACGGCGGCGGCATGTCGTCCGCGAAGGCGGCGCTGGAGAGCGACACCCGCACGCTGGCGTTCGAGGCCGGGCGAAAGTACGGCCTGCGGGTGAACACCATCAGCGCCGGACCGTATGCCTCGCGCGCGGCGAGCGCGATCGGGTTCATCGACGAGATGGTGAAGTACTACGCGCAGAACTGCCCGCTCCCGCAGGAGCTCTCCGCCTCCGAGGTGGGGAACGCGGCCGCCTTCCTCTGCAGCACCCTGGGCAGCGGGATCACCGGCACCACCGTCTACGTGGACAAGGGCTACCACTCGATGGGCCGGACGGTGGCGTAGGCGGGATCAGCCCCCGCTGCGAGCCGCGGCCGGTTCGGAGAGGATCCGGTCGAGCACGCCGCGCAGCTCCGCCTCGCCTGCGCCGGTGAGCGCGCCGACGTGGTTCCAGACCACCCGGGAGTCGCGGTCCAGCACGAGCATCGTCGGAAGCACGGACACCGAGAAGGCGTTCGAGGCGGTACCGTCGTCGAGCACCACCGGGAACTCGAGCCCGTTCTGGAGCAGGAACTCCTTCACCTGCGCTTCGCGGTCGGCCCCCGGCTCGTCGGTGTCCACCGAGAACAGATCGACGCCGCGCGAGCGGTATTCCCGCCACACCCTCTGGATGCGCGGCATGGACACCCGGCAGGGCGCGCACCAGACGGCCCAGAAATCGACCACCGTCACGCGGCCCTTCACGATCCCGGCATGGCCCTTGCCGTCGACGAGCGGCAGCGAGACCCGGGGAGCGGAGGCCGTCACCGTCCCCGGGGCCCGGTGGGAACGCCCGCGCGCGATCGCCACCACCATCACGGCGGCGGCGGCGACGGCGACCAGACCCCAGAGGAAGCGGTCCGCCGAGCGAGACGGTGCGGCGGGCATGGGAGGGGTACCATGCGGGCCCCTCCCCCCTGCGTCAAGCGGTCCGGAAACTGGCCCCGGCCGTGCGCACATGGCAGATCCCGCGGCATGGGCAAGGCGCTCCTGCTGGTTTTCCTGGGTGCCCTGGTCGCCGGCTTCCTGGTTCCCTTCGAGGGAAAGACGCTGTGGCAGCGCGCGGAGCGGCGCGGAGCTCCAGCCGCGGCGTCGAAGGCGATCCGCGGCGCGATCGCATGGTTCGGCGGAGCGCGCCCGAAACGCTCGCCGGCCGCCGGGCCGCCTGCCACTGCCGCGGGACGGCGCGCTCCCGAGCCGGGCGCGGACCGCATCCTCAAGGCCCCGCCCAAGGAGCGGCTGTCGCCGGACGACCGCGCCTCGCTCGACCGGCTCGTGCACTCGCGCGCCCGCTGATCCGGCCCCATCGCGGACCCTGCGCCATGCTACGAAGGCGCGCATGAGGGATTTCCTCGGGATTCCGCAGCGGCGGCTGCCGATCGCCATCGCCATGGTGGCCCTCCTGGCCGCGGTCCTGAGCTGGTTGCAGGGGCGCTTCGACCAGACCGACGTGAAGAAAGGCATCGCGCTCGCGCTCGAGCACCGGCCCGCCGGACGCGGCGGCCAGAGCGTCTTCGACGCGCTGGTCGGCTTGGACCGCGGCGACCCGCGTTGCGACGGCAAGGTGGTGAGCGGCCTTCTGGGCGACGTGGACGTCCACTGCGTCCTCCCCCGCGACCCGGGGATCGACTACCAGTTCCGGGTCCTGCTCGACGGCAAGCGCCCTCCCCGTCCGGCGAACGCCCCGGCGGAGCGCCTCGTGAGCCAGCTGCAGCGCTGAACGTCCGGAACCGGACGCGCGTTGCGGCCCGGTCCTGCCATTCACAGGTTGCGGCGGGCGGGCGATCGCCCCGCCCGGAGGACGCAGCCGCCGCCGCTCCGCAGGGGCAGAAGGTCTGGACGGAGGCGCCGGCCACCGCGGCGCGCCCGACGGCTCCGCCGCAGTCCATCGCGCAGCTGGTGAAGCAAGCCATGCCGGCGGTGGTCGGCATCGTGGCCGTCACCGCCCGTGGAGAGCCTCAGGACCCGTTCCACGACTTCCTGGAGCGGATGTACGGCTCGGGCGGCGAGCGCGAGCAGCCGGTCCGCGGCATCGGCACCGGCTTCTTCATCCGATCCGACGGGCTCCTGGCTACCAACGGACACGTGGTCGAGGGCGCCACCGAGATCACCGTGCAAGTGGGCGAGGACGAACGCGCGCTCCGAGGCGTGCTGGTCGGGAAGGACGAGGCGACCGACCTCGCCCTGGTGAAGGTCGAAGGTGGACCGTTCCCGGTGCTCGGCCTGGGCGACAGCGAGGGGCTGGAGGTCGGGGAGTGGGTGGTCGCGATCGGCAACCCGTTCGGGCTGTCCCGCTCGGTGACCACCGGGATCGTCTCCTACAAGGGGCGCCGCGACGTGAACCCCTCCGGCCGGCCCGGCTATTACGACTTCATCCAGACCGATGCGGCGATCAATCCCGGCAACTCCGGCGGGCCGCTGCTCGACGCGCACGGCGCGGTGGTGGGGATCAACGCAGCCGTGAACCCCGCCGGGCAAGGCATCGGGTTCGCCATCCCCATCCACATGCTGAAGGAGATCGCGCCGCAGCTGGAGAAGGGGCACGTGGTGCGGAGCTGGATGGGCATGTCCGTGCAGGACCAGCTGGGCCCCGACCTGGCCGAGTGGTTCGGCGTGCCGGGCGGCAAGGGCGTGGTGATCACCGACGTAATGGAGGGCGGACCGGCGGCGCGCGCCGGGCTGCGCCCGGGCGACGTGGTGGTCTCCTTCGAAGGAGACCACGTCGGCGAGAGCTACCGCCTGCGCTGGCTCACTGCGAACGCGGGGCCTGGCCGGACGGTGCGGATGGGCGTCTGGCGCGAGCGCAAGCTGCGTACCGTGGCGGTGGCGCTGGCCGAGAAGCCGGGCGAGACCGCGGTCGAGCGGCCGGTCCGGGTGGCGGCGGGCCGCAAGGATCAGGAGCCGTTCGGGCTGTCCGTCGAAGAACAGCCGGGCCGGCCCGGGCTGCGCGTCTCTTCGGTCGACCTGCGCAGCACCGCCTACCGGGCGGGGCTGCGGGAGGGGGACGTGGTGGTCGACGTGGACGGGCAGCCGGTGCACGACCGCGCGGCCTTCCGCAGGGCGGTCGCCGGCGGGGGCGCGGTGACCCGGCTGTACGTGAAGCGCAACGGCCGATCGATCTTCTTCGGATTACGCAGGGATCCGGCGGAAACGGCAGAAGTCCGCTCGCCCTGACCGCCTTCCCGTAATCTTCCCGCGCGCTACACGGCTGTTTCATCATCGCCCACCATCCTCCGGCATCGACTCAGGGAGGCGTTGCCCGCCAGCCGTGCGGGCCTGTGGAGGAGTCGACTGAGCGTTTTGGGCGAATGACCGTGCGCGAAGGTCTCCGAAAAGGCAGACTCAGCGCCGATCGACAAGGAGAGTGAAGGATGGGGACCAGCCGGCTCCCGGGCTTCTACAAGATGCGCATCGCAGAGCGGCTCCGGCGGGTGGCCGAGCAGCTCGAGGTGGATGGCGACGAGCTGGACGGCCTGGGCGAAAGCGGCACCCTTCCCCTCGCCAACGCGGACGCGATGATCGAAAACGCGGTGGGGGTCCTCGGGCTCCCGGTGGGCGTGGGTCTGAACTTCCTCGTCAACGGCGAGGACGTCCTCATCCCCATGGCGGTGGAAGAGCCCTCCGTCATCGCGGCGGTCAGCCTGGCCGCGAAGATCGCGCGCGACGGCGGCGGGTTCCAGGCCGACGCCGACCCGCCGCGGATGATCGGCCAGGTCCAGGTCTCCCACGTCGCCGATCCGCCGGCCGCGAAGGCGGCCCTGCTGCGTGAGAAGCGGCAGATCCTCGAGGCGGCCAACGCGCTCCAGCCGGCCATGAAGGCGCGCGGCGGCGGCGCGCAGGACCTCGAGGTGCGCCTGGTCCCGGTGCGGGAGGCCGAGAACGGCGCTTCCGAGGTGCACGTCATCGTGCACCTCCTGGTCGACACCCAGGACGCGATGGGCGCGAACCTCATCAACACCATGTGCGAAGGGGTTGCGCCGCTCATCGAGCGCATCAGCGGAGGGCAGGTCCGGCTCCGCATCCTCTCCAACCTGGCCGACCAGCGGCTCGCGAGGGCCAGCTGCCGGATCCCGTTCGACGCGCTCGCCGACTTCGGCTTCTCCGGCGCGGAGGTGGCGCATGGCATCGCCGAGGCGAGCCGATTTGCCGACGCGGATCCTTACCGCGCCTGCACGCACAACAAGGGCGTGATGAACGGCGTGGACGCCGTCGCGCTGGCCACCGGCAACGACTGGCGCGCCATCGAGGCGGGCGCGCACGCCTGGGCGGCGCGGAACGGCCGCTACGAGCCGCTCACCCGCTGGTGGATCAAGGACGGGCATCTGGTGGGCAAGGCGGAGTTGCCCATCCAGGTGGGCACCGTCGGCGGAGCGGTGAAGGCGAACCCGCTGGTCCCGGTGCTGCTGCGCCTGATGGGCAACCCCGGAGCGCAGAAGCTGGCCGCCATCATGGCGGCCGTGGGCCTGGCGCAGAACATGGCTGCCCTGCGCGCGCTGGGCAGCGTGGGCATCCAGAAGGGGCACATGGCCCTGCACGCCCGCTCGGTAGCCGTGTCGGCGGGCGCCAAGGGGTCTGCCGTGGAGGAAGTCGCGCGGGCGCTCATCGCCGCGGGCGAGATCAAGCTGCATCGGGCGCAGGAGATCCTCGCCAAGCTGGTCGCGCAGAAGCCTGCCGCCGAAGTGACGTGACCTCCAGCGGGCAGAAGCCCCACGGGAGCGCGGGGCGCCTCGCGGCTCCGCCGTTCCTGGCCAGCTATGCCGCCTTGGCGGAGCCGCGCATCGCGGCCTTCCTCGACGCGCGGGCAGCCGAAGCGGCGCGGCTGCCCGTCGATCTGCGGGCGGCGTTCTCGGCGCTGCGCGAGTACGCGCTGCGCGGCGGGAAAAGGCTGCGCGGCGCGCTGGTGGTCTTGGGCTGTGAGGCGGCGGGCGGCGACGGCGCCTCGGTGCTCGACGCGTCGGTGGGGATGGAGCTGTTGCACGCCTACCTCCTGGTGCACGACGACTTCATGGACCGGGACGAGGTGCGCCGCGGCGGGCCGACGGTGCACGCGGCGCTGGAGCGGGTGACGGGTTCCGCCCACCTCGGCGCGAGCCTTGCCGTGCTGCTGGGGTCGCTGTGCGAGGCGTGGGCGCTGGAGCTGGTGCTCGGCGCGAAGGTTCCGGCGGAGCGTACGGCGGCGGCCGGACAGCTGCTCGCGCGCGCCCTCCAGGACGTCACGGTGGGGCAGATGCAGGACGTGTCGGCTCCGCTCGGCCGCGACCTGTCCGGCGACGAGGTGCTCGCCGTGCAGCGGCTGAAGACCGGCGGGTACAGCTTCGAGCTGCCGCTGCGGCTCGGCGCGCTGCTCGCCGGCGCCAACGCACAGATCCTGGAGGCGCTGGAGGGTTTCGCGCGGCCGCTCGGACTGGCCTTCCAGATCGCCGACGATCTGCTCGGCACCTTCGGCTCGCCGGAGGTCACGGGAAAGCCCAACGCCAGCGATCTGCGCGAAGGAAAGCGCACGCTCCTCGTCGCGCGCGCGCTGGAGGCCGCCGCCCCCCGCGATGCTGCCCTCCTCCGCGCCGGATTGGGGAAGCCTGATCTCGGGGAGGCGGAAGCGGCAGCGCTCCGCGAGGTGCTGGTCCGCAGCGGCGCAGCGCAGTCGTGCCGCGAGGATGCCGAGCGGCTGCGCGCCGAAGCGACGCGCGCGTTGGACGGCGCCGCGCTGCCAGCGCCGGTCGCGCAGGCGCTGCGCGACATCGCCGACTACACCGTGCGACGCGCCGCGTAGGCGCGTGCGAGCTGCTCGCGCGTTCCGCCCCCGGCGCGCGTACGCCTGCGCTGCCAACAGAGGGCGCTGCGCCTGCCAGCCGGCTCGTCCACCCTTGCCGGCCTGCCCCTGCGCAATAGCGTTCCAGGAGGTGGACTCGCAGCTTCCCGCCGATGCCCAGGCGGGCGAGGGAGCAGCGATGGTGGACGACCATGGGTTCTACCAGGCAGTGCTCGACTCGTCTCCCCTGGGGTTCGTCGCATTCCGGCTCGAACAGGACGACGACGACTCGTCCCTCCGGCTCGTCTACGCCAACCTCGCGGCAAGCTCGCTGACCGGAATCGACCTGCGCCGCTCGGTCGGGAAGAAGATCGGCGAGACGCTCCCGTGGATCTCGCCGCGGCGCGTGCGCGCGTATGCCCGGGTGTGCCGGACGGGCCAGCCGCTGAGCGCGGGCGCCCTCACCCTGCTCGGCGAGCACGCCGAGCGCAGCTTCAACGCGGGCGCGTTTCCGGGACCTGCCCGGTCGGTGGTGATCGTCCTCGAGAGCGTGCAGCACCCCTTCTGCGGGGACTCGGCGGCGCTCAACCTGAGCCGGTTCCTGGAATCGGTGCTGGAGAACCTCCCGGCGATGATGTTCATCAAGGACGCGCGCGATCTGCGGTTCGAGCGGTTCAATCGCGAGGGCGAGGCGCTGATCGGCGTGCACCGGACGGAGCTGATCGGGAAGAGCGACCACGACTTCTTCCCCAAGGAGCAGGCCGACTCCTTCGTCGCCAAGGACCGCGAGGTCCTCCGGCGAGGCACGGTCGAGGACATCCCCGAGGAGCAGATCCAGACGCCCAGCGGCATGCGCTGGCTGCACACCCGCAAGATCCCGCTCCTCGACGAGCACGGCGAGCCGCGGCACCTCCTGGGCATCTCGGTGGACATCACCGAGAAGAAGCGCGCGCAGGAGATGCTCCGCGCCTCGCACGAGGAGCTCGAGCGGAGGATCCTGCAGCGCACCGACGAGCTGCAGCTGGAGATCGCCGAGCGGTTCCGCGCCGAGGAGACGCTGCAGCGTACCGAGGAGCAGCTGCGGCAGGCGCAGAAGATGGAGGCGATCGGCCGGCTCGCCGGAGGAATCGCGCACGACTTCAACAACGTGCTCAGCGTGGTGCTGAGCTATTGCGACCTGATGCTCGACGACGTGCCGGAGGACAGCTCGCTCCGGCGCGACCTGGAGGAGGTCCGGCGCGCAGGGGAGCGCGCCGCCACGCTCACCCGGCAGCTCCTCGCCTTCAGCCGCCAACAAGTTTTGCAGCCGCGGGTGCTGGACTTGAACGAGGTGGTGGCCGGGATGAGCCGGATGCTCGAGCGGCTGCTCGGGGAAGACGTGGAGCTGGAGCTGCGCTGCGCGCCGGGGCTGGGCAAGGTGCGGGTGGACGCGGCGCAGATCGAGCAGGTGGTGATGAACCTGGTGGTGAACGCGCGCGACGCGATGCCCACCGGCGGCAAGCTCACCATCGAGACCGCGAACGTGGAGCTGGACGCGGAGTTCGCCGCGACCCACCTGGGCGTGCTCCCCGGTCCGCACGTGATGCTCGCGGTCAGCGACACGGGCACGGGGATGGACAAGGAGACGCTCGGGCGCGTCTTCGAGCCGTTCTTCACCACCAAGGAGAAGGGCAAGGGGACCGGGCTGGGCCTCTCCACCGCCTTCGGCATCGTGAAGCAGAGCGCCGGGTCGATTTGGGTCTATAGCGAGCCGGCCAACGGCGCGACCTTCAAGGTGTACCTGCCCGTCACGCTGGAGGCCTCCGCCTCCTTGCCGGCGCCCGCGCGGGCCTCGGAGATGCGCGGCAGCGAGACCGTGCTGCTGGTCGAGGACGAGGACCAGGTGCGCTCGCTCGCCGCGGGCATCCTGCGGAAGTACGGCTACCGCGTGCTGGAGGCGCGCATGGCCCGCGAGGCGCTCGCGCTCGCCGCGGGGGGAGGGCCCGTCGATCTGCTCCTCACCGACGTGGTGATGCCGGAGATGGCCGGGCCGCTCCTCGCCGAGAAGCTCATGTCGCTGCGGCCCTCGATGCGCGTCCTGTTCATGTCCGGCTACACCGACGACGCGGTGGTGCGCCACGGGATCCTCGAGGCGGGCGCCGCCTTCTTGCAGAAGCCGTTCGTGCCCGAGGTGCTCGCCCGCCGCGTCCGCGCGGCGCTCGATGGCGCTGCACCCGCGACCGCCGACTGATCACCTTCCCCTGCAACCGTCCCCGGTGGTGGGGGCGTACTCCCCGACGTCCTCGACCCAGGCGACGCGGCCCCACGCCTGGGTGCGCGGCAGGAAGGCGCAGAACGTCGTGTCGCCCTTGCCAGGCTCCGGGAAGATGGCCGGCCCGCCGTCGGGCGCGGGGGCGTCCGTCCAGGCGAGGATCTTCGCCGAAAGGGAAACGACCGCGCTGAGCCCCGCGTCCTTCAGATGGACGACGACGGCCCGCTGGCGCTTGCGGCCGCGTCTCACTTCGAAGGACGCGCCCAGCTCGGCCGCCCCGCAGCCCTCCCGCCGGAGCGGCCCGCCCAGGTCCTCCGGATCTCCCTGCAGCTTGCCTTCCTTGACGCGCGCCGCCTCGACTTGCGCGCGGTCCCTGCCGACCAGACAGAAAAGCAGCAGCTCGCCGGTCTGCGCCAACGCTTCGATGCGCGGCGGTGGGCCGGGCGGAAGCGTCGCGCGGATCTGCTCGGCAAGCTGCGGCGCGAGCGCGGCCGCAAGGAGCAAGGCGATCACTTTCCACCCCGGGCCAGCGCGAGCAGGTACTGGGCGCCGTTGCGGAACCTGGCCAGCCTGCTGGGCGGATCGTCGTACCAGTACTGCTGGTTGTCCTTGGTGCCCTTGGGGTAGGTCTCGAAGTGCAGCATGTGCCCGCCGCCGCTCATCCTGCCCACGCGCGCGATGGGCTGGCCGGCGACGATGCGCTTCTTTGGCTCCAGCTTGAACTCGCGCTTCGACACTCCGTCGACCTCCCCATAGTTGATCACCAACCCGCTGTCGCACTGCACGAAGAGCCGGTAGACGCCATGATAGAAATAGTGCCAGTTGAGGATGGTGCCCGACTCGCAGGCGACGATCAGATCGTGGGCATCGGCGAACAGATCTACCGCCGCGTGGTGCCGCTTCTCGGTCTTGCCATTCCGATCGCCCATGCGCAGGGCGAGGAACTCGCGGTTCTCGGTCCGATAGCCGCCCTTGTGGGGATAGCCGATCAGCTTGCCGTCGGTGGACTCGAAGCAGACGGTCCGGCCGTGCTCGGTCTGCCCCCGCACCGGCCAGAAAATGCCGGTGCTCGGGTCGGCGAATTCAGCGAGACCGGTCGACTTCGGCTCCGCGCCGTCGGGCGGAGTCCAGAACTCCGGCGCCGGCGGCACGTTGGCCCACTCACCGCCGGTGACGAGCGGCGGCTCGGCCTGTTTCGGCAGTCGCGCCTTGTCCTGCGCGCGGGCGGGATAGAATCGCTGCAGCGCGTAGTGCGCCCACACCAGGCAGACCATGTAATGAGGCCCCCAGCCATGGTGGGCCCAGCCGCTCTTCATCGCGCCAGCATCGGAGAATTCCCGCTGGTGCTCCCAGAGCGGATCGCCGTTGGGCAAGTGAACGGCGATGCGCCGCGGATCCTGCTCGTCGTCGGCGCGCAGGTCGTCGGCCTCGCTCTCGATGGCGGGACGGCTCCTGCGCACTGCCCCCATCGCCGCCGACCAGTTGTCCATCGAAGCGCCGCTCGGGCCGCCGCCGGTGCCCTTGTGCACCGAGTAGATCACGGTGGTGCGGTTGTCCTTCAGATCGCGCGCGGCGAGGCTCATCAGCCCGGTGCTCACGCAGGTATCGGCGAAACCGAGGACCTTGAGCGCGTGGCCGTCGAAGATCGCCTTCTCGTGAGCGATCTTGTAGAGGCCGTTGTACTTGCCGTGCTCGGCGTCGGCGTAGCATCCCGCGCCGCTGTGGCCGCCAACGCTGACCTGGTCGAGATCGATTTCCACTCCCTGGGCCTTTGCCTGCTCTACGACTTTGGAGACGAACTTGCCCAGATCGAACTTCGACCACAGGGTGGACGAGCCTTTGTCCTCGAGGCACGTGGGCGCCGCCATCACCAGGGGCGCGACCTTGCCCTTCTTGATGAGCATCGCCGCCAGCTTGCCGGCGTGCAGGGTCCAGTCGACGCCTAGCTTGCTGGAAAGCTGCGGGTGGTCGTCCCGGCGAAGGATGCCGTGCAGCCAGATGAGGAGCGGCCGCGGGCCGGCATTGTGCGCGGCGGGATGCGCCCACACGCGCGCGTCCTTCTTGCCTTTGTTGTCGAACTCGAAGTCCAGCCCGTCTTCGAAAAGAGGCCCGGTGCCCGGATCGGGTTTGCCCTCTTCCGCGGGCCCGTCGTCCGCAGGCGGCTGGGTCTGCGGCTTGGCGCCTGCGGGGCTGCCCGCATTGCGCGCCTTCACCAGCGCGGCGGCATGCAGGTAGGTGTAGTGGACCGCGCCGCCGCCGGCCTCGATCAGCCCTTTGAGCAGTCCCCAGGGCGCCGAGGCGCCCTCGCCACCCCAGACCAGCTGGGTGCTCCTGGTGATCCGCTCCGGAGCACCCGTTCCGCCGGGAGCGACCTGCACCTTGATCGTGCCGAAGTCGCCCTCGATGACCTTGTTCGGTTGCGGATCAGCCATCGCTCATCCCCTCGTCTCCATCCGGTCTGCGGCGCACGCCCGGATCGCCGCGGAGAGCCACGCCATCGCCGCGGCGTCCGGCCCTCCGGCGCCCGGGCTGGTGAACCCGCGCACCTTCCCTCCGCAGGTCAGAGCTGCGAAGGGCAGCTCGACGACGTAGAGTCCGGTCCGGCGCGCGTCGCTCGCGCGCATCCAGAGCGTCAGGCCGAATCGCCTGGCGCGATAGAGGAGCATCGTCCCGCGGACCTGCCAGTCGACGGTGATGGGGCCGGTCAGGAGCAGCGTGCGGTAGGCCACTGCGAGGGCGACCGGCACCGTCCACAGCGCCCATCCCCCGTAGGAGCCCACCTCCAGCCGCGGCGCCGCAAACGTCCAGAGCGCGAGCACCGCAATGAGCGGCAGGCCCAAGGACCGCCCGCGTGGTTCGATCCCGCGGTAGCGCCAGGTCGGGAATGTGCCGGGAACGGCTTCGATCCCAGGCGGAGCGTCGAGCGGCGCCTGCAGGGCGGCGTCGGCGGTTGCCTCGACGTCGACCGCGTCTGGCGAAGGGTCTGCGGTTCCCTCGCCGGACAGGACCGACCCCAGCCACCGGGCGAGCTCGCGATCGAGCCGGCTGCTGCTCCCGCGGGCGAACAGCACGTCGCCCGCGCTTGTCGCCGTCACTGCCTCGGTCACCACGATGTTTCGGGAGTATCCGAAGCGATACAGGTGAGGGCGCGACGACAGGTCGCGAAGCGGCAGGACAAGCGGGCGTCCAAATCCCTCCCGAGCGCCGATCTCGATGGCCGGAGCGGCGCCGCCACGGACGGCGCGCAGGACGAGTCCGCGGCCCCGGCGGTCGAGGAGCGCCCAGATGACCCAGCCCAGGCACGCGGGCAAGAGTGCGCCCGCGCAGAGCAAGATCAGCGGACCTTGCCACTCTCGGTGCGCAGACCGTGCCGCCCAGAGCAGGGCCACTGCGACCGGCGCAAGCGCGAACAGAATCATCACGACGGCGGCGACCCGGCCCCTTCGCGCCATCCTCGCCGTCGGCCACTCGAAGGGCGGCGGCAGCGGGCTCGGGGCTCCCTCCAGCGGGGCTAGAGCTTGGACCATACCCAGTCCATGAAGCCGCGCTCGATGGTCGCGCTCCGCTTGAAGCTGCTGCCGTCGCCGTCGGGATCCAGGGTGCAGTTCACCGTCAGCTTCGTCCAGGTGACGTCCGGCACGAATGGCATCTGCAGCCGCAGCTTGATCTTCTTGATCTCGTTTCCGGCGAACTCGATGGCGCAGTCGGGCTGATCGTCGCGCACCGGAAGCTCTTGCCGCGCCCCCGCCATCGTCAGTCCACCGCTCGCGTTGACGAAGCAAGTCATCTTCGAGGCTTTGGTGAGCCCGGTCGGCTCGATCTCGACGTGGCTCACGTCCTGCTTGACCTCGCCCTTGACCTTGACCGTGTAGACTGCGTCGGTCAAAGCCTCGATCTGCTTGTCGAGGTGGCCCTCGAACGCGCCGTACTTGTGCTGGAAGGCGTGCATGCCGTACTGGCAGTGGTCCGCCCATGCTTCGAGCTCGGACTCGCCCGTGAAAAGCCCCGCGATGGCGCCGGCCGCGCCGACGAGGAGCCCGACGATACCGAGCACGAGTCCCGCCGGGGCGCCGACGCCCGTGGCGTCCAAGAGCCCACTCACCTCGAGGATGCCGGCGGCGGCGATCAACAAACCGCCCGCGGCGACCGCCATCTTCGCCGTGGCGCCGGCGTAGTTGCCCTTCTCCACCTCGTCGTAGGCTTCCATCGAACCCGTAATCGTGTCCGCGACGCCAGCCACCACCGCCAGGGGCGTGAGCTTCTTGGCGACCGATTTCCCGAGGAACTCGAGGAACGTCCTCCCCGCGCTGCCCGCGGCCTGGGCCACCTCGGCCGCTTCGCCGGCGACCTCCAGGGCCCTGGGCGCTCCGTCCTCCGCCACCTCGCGGCCGTAGCGCAGGAGCTTCTTCGAGAGCGAGGCCACCGTCTCGGACGTCTCGAGCAGTTCCGCGAGCGAGCCCACGGTGCTCATCGCGTTCTTGAACGACGGATCCTGCACCAGGAGGTTCACCTTGGCGGCGAAGTTGAGGGCTGCGACGAGTCGGCCGAACGCCTCCAGGCCCTTCCCAAACTTCTCCACCGCCTTGCCGCTGAGCAGCGTCGTCTGCTGCAGGACCGTAATCTCGCGGCGGTAGACGACCGCGGCGGTCATCCCGCCGCGGATCTCGATGGCCTGCCGCGTGATCAGATCGCCGACACGCACGTTGAAGCGCACCGAGATGATGTGCGCGACGTACTCGACGGCTTTCTCCCGCTGCAGCCGAACCACCGTCCCCGCCGCCTCGGCCAGCGCGTCGAGGACGGGCTCGATCACCTCGAAGGGCTTCTTCACGGCCTCGACCGTCTCGCCGCTCTTCTCCGCGCCTTCCTTGGACAGGATCCAGGAGAGGATTCCCTCGCCGCTCTCGCTCAGCTCGCGCTCGATCCACGAGCCGCCGGTGAGCGACTCGCCCATACCCTGGACCAGCGCCGCGCCCTCGCGCACGCCCTCCGCTCCCATGCTCTTGAGCTGGCGCTTCAGCTTGGGATCGTTGAGCGCCTCGCGCAGGGCCTTGGCCTTGTCCTCGATGTTTGCGCGGATCCGGGCAGCCGTCTCCTCGTACTCGCGCTTGTCCTTCTCGATCGCATAGACGTCGATCCGCTTCTTGAACTTCTCGTTGTTCGCCAGGCCCTCGCACCACTGGGCGATGTACCGCTTGGCGGACTGATCGGGCTCCGCGCTCCACTTCACGAAGGCGTCGCGCGCGCCGAGGTAGTACTTGTGCAGGATGCGCGCCTTGGGCAGCACGTCCTCGACCGCGACGAAGCGCTGCTTCTTCTTCGGCGAAGGCAGGTGGGCGGCGCCCTTCTTGGCGGTGGCAGGATGGGGCATGCGTCACTCCCCTTCCGGCCCGGTCACGTCGACCTGGGCGATGAGGTGGCCCTCGACCTCGACCACCAGGTGCCCGGCGGGCACGATCATGCTCAGCATGCCGCCCTCGATCCGTCCTTCGACTTTCCTGCCGTCCTCCGCCGTCACCGCGCACTTCTGGTCGGCGAGCGGCTTGCCGTCGGGATCGACGAACTCCCATTCCACCTCGAGGCCCATCTGCAGCTGGCTCGACTCCGCCTGCTTTCCTTTGGCGCTGGCGGTGAAGGTGAACCCGGCGTCCTTCTTGGCGTCGTCGGGCACCGTCCACTTCGCCACCGCCTTGCCCGCTTCGACCGTCGCGGCCAGTTTCGCTGAGGCGGAGCCCTTGATCTCGAACTGCACCTCCTCGCCCTCGAGGTCCCGAGCATTGACGTGCAGCTCGACGGTGTCCCCGTGCCGCGCCGCCAGCCCCGACCAGCCCGCATCGCCCAGCCCCTGCTCGAGCTTCTCCTCCTCGTCCTTCTTTCGCGGCTCCGGTCCGCCGCCATGCGGCGCGTCGCCCGGCCGCAGCGCGCCCAGTCCCTGCTGGTCGAACCAGCCCTTCACGTTGCCGTCGGGGACCAGCGCCTTCTCCATGCCATCGCCCTTGTCCAGCTTGAACGTGAAACCGCCGTCGAGGAGCTGCCACGAGCCCGCCGGGTCGGGATCGAAACCTGGGTTGAGCGAGGCGCGCAGCTCCAGGCTGCACTTGTGCCCCTCCGGATCGAGGTAATTGGCGAAGAGCGTATCGTTCCAATCGCCGGTCTTGGGCGAGATCTGGCAGAGGTCGTGCAGTTCTTGCACGCCGACGAGGTTCACCCTGCCCTTCTCGTCGCTCCACTTTCCGCCGACCTGCTGCACCACCTGCTTGAGGTAGTCGTAGCGATCGGCCGGCTCCGCCGGCAGCAGCACGCCGCTGAGCTTCGTGCCCGCGGGGGCATCGCCCGGATGGCCGGTGTGGTCGGTCTTCTTGCCCAGATCGTCGATGTGCGACCAGCCCGCGAAGTGGTCGGGGACGTCGCCGACGTGGGTAATTCTCACCGCGCCGTTGCTCGAGCCGTGATCAGGCAGCGGCCCAGCCAGATGAAGGGATGCTGCATGGAATCCTGGTCGTGGTCGCCCGAGCCGAAGAAGGCCAGGTCGCCGGGCAGGATGTCGCCGGGCGGCTCGGCCTTGTCGCCGCCGATGACATGGTACTGCATCGCGAGCGCGGGCCCGTCTGGCCAGTGGTCGTCGTCCTGCAACAGACCGACGCGCTTCAGGCAGATGTCCACCAGGGAGGCGCCGTCCAGCCCTGTCTTGGGGTCGTGCGAGCCGGCCTTCCACGCAGTGCCCAGGAAGCCCATCGCATGACGCAAAAACTCGTCGCGCTTGCCGTCCGCCTGCGGCTGTGACTCCTTGCCGTCGAATTCGGGGCTGGTGGGGACGGGAGCGCCGGGCTGCTGCACCGTCAGTCCGATGCGCCCCGGCCGGGAGCCGACGTGGAGCTTCACCGTGCGCGCGTCGACAGAGACGGGCGGGGGAAGCGGGTCTCCCGGCTTCTTCTTCGCCTTCGGAGGCGACGCGGCTGGCTTGGGCGCGGCTGGCTTCGGCGCCGCTTGCTCCTTCTTGTGCGCCGGCACCTTCATCTCCGGCATGGGTCCGCCGCCCATGCAATCGCCCACCATCAGGCCCGCGTACGCGATGACCTTGTTCCAGTCGACGTACGGCCCCAGGTCGTCGCGGTTCTGCGGATCGATGTTCAGGTGCACGCAGACGCCGCGGAACCGGGTCCGATCGTCCGGCTTGCGGAATGCGCCGTACCGCTGCGGCTCGGGCAGCAGGTGGAGAGGAATGCCATGCTTGTGGCTCAGGGCACGCAGCAGCTTGCCCAGGCAGAGGTACTGCGACTCCGTCCACGTCGCCCAGTACTTCGTGCTGCGGAACTGCAGCTCGCGGTAAGCGTCCTTGTCGGCGGTGGTGCAATAGACGTTGCCGTACTCGTCGAGCATGTTGCCGTTCTTCTCCCGGAGCGCCCCGATGTTGTCGATCTCGATGCCGACGGAATTGTTGTTCCACCAGGTGGCGTGCCAGGCGACGAGCTCGGTATCGACCATGCGGTAGGCGTTGCCGTCGCGGCCGATCATGAAGTGGATGCCCCCGCCGCCGCCGCCCATCAGCCCGGAGAAATGACCGTAGCCCGAGGTGTGGTGGAGCACGATGGAAGTCTTGGGCGTCTCCACCGGCTTGCAGAAGCTCCGCATCGGATGTCCCTTGCGCGTGCAGAAGCGCACGGTGAGCGGATCGCCAACCGGCAGCGCCCAGGTCTCCTCGACGAACGTGACCTCTTCGCCGAGGTCGCCGCTGGACCTGGCGTTCTTCGCCCAGCGCTCGTTGACCCTCTGGAGAAGCAGCTGGCTCATGACGCCTTTTCCACCGAAGCCGCTCCCAGGATCTGATCGTAGGTGGCCCTCTTGCGCAGCTTCACCACCGCGCCCTCGGGCAGCGGGCCCAGCGGCGTGTTGGAAGGCACGAAGGCGAGCAGCACGACGGGCTCGCCGTGCGCATTGTGCAGCCCCAGCTTCCAGCGCGCCTCGTACGACATGCCGCAGATGTGCCCCCAGCCCAAAAGCTCGTTCTTCTCCAGCGAGGACTCGACGATTTCGGGGTGCCCCTCCTTGCTCTTCCCGCTGGGGCCGTAGTCTTCCATCGAGCAGACTACCGCGGCGCCCGTGCGCGCGTTCACCAACACCACGCGGAGGTTGTTCCCGTGCCGCGCGGCGCCGTGATACGGCCAGGTGTGATCCTTCATCTTCATGGGGATCGAGACGTACCAGCGCTCGCGATCCTCGGCATGGGGCCCGCGCACCACCGTCTGCAGGAAGCACCTCGACTTGTCGTGCCCGACGGAGCGGCAGACGCCGAGCGCGGAGTAGCAGCTCTGCGTCTCGATCTTGCCGTCCACGATGGGAAGCTTGACCGCCTTCTTGCACAGCTCGTTCTTCGCGTACTGGCAGGAGAGCAGGTTCTTCCTGCGGATCTCCTCGGTGCAGCCGGTCTTCCTTCCCCGGTCGATCACGTGCGTCTTGCAGTCCTGCGCGCACACGCCCACGGTCATGCCGTTGTCGCGGAAGTATGCTTCCTCCGGCTTGGAGAACACCCAGTCGGGCAGGTCGGGGTCGAGCGCCTTGCCACGCTCCTTCTGCCGCTTGATCGCCTCCGCGGCGGTCAGGTGCTCCTGGTCCTCGGTGGCGAGGTGCATCTC
>WNFL01351990.1_pt1 | contig 23920 bp, 25 predicted proteins | sample 5400361 | NCBI WGS metagenome assembly WNFL01 (sample SAMN13153351, study PRJNA577476) | soil metagenome | isolation source: 40 cm soil on Douglas fir-dominated hillslope | place: USA:California | collected 2013-09-17
GTTCTTCCGGATACGGAACTATTTCGCATCGCTGCGACGAGCTGACAGCGCGGCGAGAAATACTCGCCAAAAGCAAAGCTTCTTCCTGATTTCATTAATCGAATTCTAAATCGTTTCGTGCTCCTCTGAGAGTCACGAAGGGAGCCTCATCATGAATGTCATGCGGATCGCAATCCTGGGCGTCGCCGCTATAGCCGCAGGCGCCGCCGCAATTTTGGTGCGCGGCATAATCGGCGGAGGAACGCCCACGGTGCAGGCAGCTCCGCCGGCGGCAATCACCACCGATGTGCTGGTCGCCTCCAAGGACATCGTGCCGGGTCATGTTTTGAGCGTGGATCTGGTTCGCTGGGACGCTTGGCCCAAGACCGCGGTGTCGAGCACGCTCATTACCAAGGACAAGCAGCCCGACATGGCCAAGGTGATCGAGGGGGCGGTGGTGCGCGCTCCGTTGGTCGTAGGCCAGCCGATCACCGACGCGAGTATCGTTCATGCCGGCAGCGCGGGCTTCCTCGCCGCGACCATGAAACCGGGCATGCGCGCGATCGGCATGACCGTGACCGCTCAAACCAGCGCTGGTGGCTTCATCCTCCCCAACGACCGCGTCGACGTAGTCCTTACGCGCGAGTTGCCTGGAGCCGCCAGCCCGAAGCAGTATGCAAGCGAAACCATTCTGCAAGATGTCCGGGTACTCGCCGTCGATCAAACGGCGCATCAGGAAAAAGATCAGCAATCCGTCGTCGGCAAGACAGCAACGCTGGAATTGACGCAGGACCAGGCTGAACTGATCGCGCATGCCGAGCAGACCGGCGTCTTGTCGCTTACGCTTCGCGCGCTCGGGGATAGTTCCGGAGATCCGACCGCAGGCAACGCCGCTCGACCCCGGCCGGCGCGGATCGCTGGTGCGGGCTCGAATGGCGAAAACAGCGCAGTCGTCGTATTCCGCTATGGCATCCTGAGGGACAATTCCTCTACCGGCCCCGCCAGGTCCGGCGGAACCAATCCCGCTGGAACCATTGTCGCCAGCAATGGTGGCGGATCGGGCTCGGCGTCCGCGTCAACGCCCGCACCCATCACCAATCCGATAACCGTCACAACGACGACCGTTCCCACCGGGGTGCCGCAATGAGGCCGACCATGACACGATTTCACGCGGTATTCGTTTACGCAACGGCGAGTCTTCTCGCGGTGCTGGCGATGGCAATCGTGAGTCCTGCGCTCGCTCAGAACATCACTCCCGGTGTGGACGAATCCCGCATCATCCGGATTTCGGCTTCAACCTCGAACGCACCGCAACATCTTTCGCTCGCCCTGAACAAGGCGGCTGTCATCGAGCTCGACCGCGACGCGCGCGATGTGTTCGTCGCCAATCCGCAGATTGCCGATGCGGTCGTCCGCACGCCGCGGCGGATCTTCGTCATGTCGTTGAAGATCGGACAGACCAATGCGATCTTCCTCGACGCGCAAGGCCGTCAGATCGCCACCGTGGAAATCGTGGTCGGATCGGATGTCAGCGACATGTCGTGCTTTCGGGAAGCGTGAACAACGTCCAGGAGGCGAGCCGCGCCCAAGATCTGGCCGAGCGCTTTACCGGGTCGAAGGACAAGGTCGTCAACAATCTCTCGATCGATCAGCGTCAGCAGGTGCTGATCCAGGTACGCGTCTCCGAGATGAGCCGCACCATCTCCAAGCAGCTCGGACTGAACACGAATTTTAGCCAAGTCGTCGGCGGCGTCCCCATCGTAGCGGCCACGGACAATCAGTTCAGCTTGGTGGGCCGCGCGCTTTCCGATCTTTCGGGTGCGCAAATCGGCGCCACGCCCAATCCGAACAATCTGTCGGTGCAGCTCAAGGCCTTGGAGCGGATCGGACTGGTGCATACGCTTGCCGAGCCGAACCTCACCGCGATTTCGGGTGAAGCCGCAAAATTCCTCGCCGGCGGCGAGTTCCCGGTCCCGGTGGGGCGTGACCGCGACGGCAACATCACCATCGAATTCAAGCAGTTCGGCGTGGGCCTATCATTCACACCCGTGGTGCTGAGCAAAGGACGTATCTCGTTGCAGATTTCCACCGAGGTCAGCGAACTCACCAATACGGGCGCGCTGACCCTCGCCGGCACGAGCTTTATCGACAGCATGGGCAACTTGGTCCAGACACGGGGACTGACGCTGCCCGCGCTTGCGGTCCGCCGCGCCGAGACCACGGTCGAACTGCCCTCCGGCGGCAGCCTCGCGATCGGTGGGTTGATCCAACAACAGACGAAACAGAATCTCGACAGTCTTCCGGGCGTAAAGGATCTCCCCGTGATTGGCGCTCTGTTCCGTAGCCGCGACTTCCAAAACAATGAGAGCGAATTGGTCGTAACCGTGACCGCCTATCTGGTGAACCCGGTTTCGCCCACCGAGATCGCCCGTCCCGACGACGGCTATGTGGTTCCGACCGATCCGGAAACGATCCTCCTGGGCCGGCTGAACTCCGTCTACGGCAAGGACGTCAAGGCCATGCCGGATACGCCCAGAAACGCCATCGGCTACATCGTGCAGTGAGAGAGATCCCATGACCCATTCGAACTCGTTCTTGCGTGGTTGCGCTGCTCTCGCGACGCTGGCACTCGGCGCCTGCGCCTATCCCATCAGCGGGCCGGAAGATGCCATGACGGTGGAGCAGCGGTTTCCCATCACCGTCGAGCCGCACATGGAAATGGTGCGTCTTCCATTCAACGCGGCGCGCGGCGGGCTTGATCAGGCGGGCGGCGCAGATCTGGAACGTTTCGCACGCGATTACCTGGACAATGGCAGTGGTTCCCTCGCAATCGCCGGCTCCCGTAATCCGGACGCGCCGCGCACCATTGCCGATCGGCTGGTGGCTCTGGGAGTCCCAAGGGACCGCATCATGATCGGAAATCCGGACAACCTCGATTCCGGCGACGACGTAAGGCTCAGCTACATCCGCTACCAGGCACATGCCGAGGCTTGTGGCGATTGGTCGGTCAATCTCGCGTCGACATCGGCGAACAAGGTATCGCCGAATTTCGGCTGCGCGACCCAACACAATCTTGCCGCCATGGTGGCAGATCCGCGCGACCTCGTGTCGCCCAAGCCGCTCGAGTCCAACGACGCGCAACGCCGGCTTACCGTGCTTGAGAAATACCGCAAGGGCGAAACCACCGTGTCCACCAAGGCAGCCGAGCAGTCGGGCACGATTTCCCAAGTTGGCAGTGGCGGCGGCGGCAAGTGATGAGGGAATGACGATGTCAAAAGAGCCGACCAACGAAACCGAGGCGAGCGCGGGGGAAAACTTCGGTGCCGCGGCCCATGAACGTCCCGTACCACGCATCTCCATCGAGGCGTTCTGCGAATTTCCGGACACCACGGCCGCGTTTCAGCGCGCGTCCGCCGATCGTCGCCTGTCGAAGGCTCATGTGGGCCTTCACCCCGGCGGCATTCAGGAGGCCGTCAAGTTCTTCGGCAGCAATCAGACCGCCAATCTTCTCATCGTCGAAACGCGCAGCCAGGGCCAGGCCGTACTGGCGGAGCTCGAACAGCTTGCGGTTGTCTGCGACGAAAGCACCAAGGTGATCGTGATAGGCCGCGTCAACGACGTGCACCTTTATCGCGAGCTCACCCGCCGCGGCGTATCCGAATATCTCGTCGCGCCGCTCAACCCGTTGCAGCTGATCGAGACCATCTCGAACCTCTATGTGAATCCGAGTGCGTCGCCCATCGGGCGCGTCGTGGTGTTCGCGGGAGGACGGGGCGGCGCCGGCGCCTCCTCCATCGCTCACAATGTCGCCTGGTATATCGCCGAAGGCCTGAAGATCAACACGGCCATCGTCGATCTCGACTTGCCTTTCGGGACCGCCGGCTTGAATTTCAACGAAGATCCCGGTCAGGGCGTGGCCGACGCGTTGGTCGCGCCCGATCGGCTCGACGACGTTTTGCTCGATCGCCTGCTGATCAAATGCGGCGAGCATCTTTCGCTGTTTGCCGCGCCCGCCTTGTTGGATCGCGATTACGAAGTCGACGCCTCGGCCTATGAAAGCGTGATCGATCAGGTGCGCAGCTCCATTCCCTGCGTCGTGGTCGACGTTCCTCATGCATGGTCGTCCTGGGCGCGCCAGACCTTGTGCTCGGCCGACGAGATCGTGATCGTTGCGACGCCCGACCTTGCGTCCCTGCGCAACACCAAGAACATGCTCGATGTGGTGAAGAGCCGCCGCGCCAACGATACCGCACCGAAATTGGTTCTCAATCAGGTTGGAATCGCCAAACGCCCGGAAATCCCGGTGAAGGAGTTCGGCGCGGCCGTCGGTCAGGAACCGGTGTTGGTTCTGCCCTTCGATCCGCAGCTCTTCGGCACCGCCGCCAATAACGGCCAGATGCTCGCCGAGGTTCAGCCGAACTCCCGCGCCGCCGAAGGCATACGTGCGCTTGCCGAATTGGTCACCGGCCGTGCGGTTAGCCAGCCTGCGAAGAAATCAGGACTTTCGTTTCTCTCGTTTCTCAATAAAAAAGCAGGGTAAGACATGTTCGGCAAGCGGGGGGCTTCCGAAGAAATCACGCGTGCTGCTCCCACTCGCGGAGCGGCCGCACCCGCCGTTCCGGCCCAAAAGCCAACTGGGTCCAAAGCGGCCTCGGCGCCCGCTCCGGCAACGCCTGCAGCGAAACCCGCTCCTGCGCCGGGCGCCGCCGCCGCCGCAGGCAATCGCGCAAACTTGGCCCCGACGCCGTCCGCTCCGGCCACCATCGCCGTCGACAATCGCTCCGACGATTATTACCAGGTCAAAACGACGATCTTCAGCGCGCTGATCGATACCATCGATCTGGCACAGCTCGCACAGCTCGACGTCGATTCGGCGCGTGAGGAAATCCGCGACATCGTCAACGAGATCATCACCATCAAGAGCGTGGTGATGTCGATTGCGGAGCAGGAACAGCTTCTCACCGATATATGTAACGATGTTCTCGGCTACGGCCCGTTGGAGCCTCTGCTGGCGCGTGACGACATCGCGGACATCATGGTGAACGGCGCTTCGCGCGTGTTCATCGAAGTCGGCGGCAAGGTGCAGCTCACCAATATCCGCTTCCGCGACAATGCGCAGCTCATGAACATCTGTCAGCGCATCGTGAGTCAGGTTGGCCGGCGCGTCGATGAAAGCTCGCCGATATGCGATGCGCGTCTCCCGGACGGCTCCCGCGTCAACGTCATCGCGCCGCCGCTGGCGCTCGACGGGCCGACCCTCACCATCCGTAAGTTCCGCAAAGACAAGCTGACACTCGACGATCTGGTGCGCTTCGGCTCGATCACACCGGAAGGCGCGCGCGTGCTGGCCGTGATCGGGCGCTCGCGCTGTAACATCATCATCTCGGGCGGTACCGGCTCGGGCAAGACGACCCTGCTCAATTGTCTAACCGCTTATATCGACGTGGACGAGCGCGTCATCACTTGCGAGGACGCCGCCGAGCTGCAATTGCAGCAGCCCCATGTGGTGCGCTTGGAGACACGCCCGCCCAATCTCGAAGGTCAGGGCCAGATCAACATGCGCGATCTGGTAAGAAACTGTCTTCGTATGCGTCCCGAACGCATCATCGTCGGCGAGGTACGCGGTCCGGAAGCCTTCGATCTCTTGCAGGCGATGAACACGGGCCATGACGGTTCAATGGGCACGGTGCATGCGAACTCGCCACGCGAGGCACTCTCGCGATTGGAATCGCTTATCACCATGGGTGGCTACTCTCTGCCCTCCAAGACCATTCGCGAGATGATCGTCGGTTCCGTCGACGTCATCGTGCAGGCGGAGCGCCTGCGCGACGGCTCGCGGCGCATCACCAACGTCACTGAAGTGATCGGCAGCGAAGGCGACGTCATCATCACTCAGGATTTGCTCACCTACGAAATCGAAGGCGAAGACGAGGCAGGCAAGATACGCGGCCGCCATGTCGGCACCGGGATAGCGCGTCCCGCCTTTTGGGATCGTGCGCGCTATTTCGGATTAGACCGCGAACTCGCCGAAGCCCTCGACGCAGCCCAGCCTTGAGAGACCCGTCAACATGAGCCTCAATCTCCTGATCATGGTCGGCCTGCTGCTGGTGGTGGCGCTGGGAGGCGTTGCTTTTGCTTTTGTCGGCGCCGACGGCGACAAGACGAAAAAGCGCATGGCCGCGGTCGCCAAGCCGACGGCTTCGGCGCGGGTGCTGAAAGGCGCGTCCGACACCAATCAGCAGCGCCGCAAGAACGTACAGGCCATGCTGAAGGAGCTCGAGAAGCAGCAGGTTCAGAAGAAAAATCGCCCCACCCTGCGCCGGCGCATCGAGCAGGCGGGGCTTACGATTTCCGTGCGGACGTTTTGGATATTGTCCTGCGTTGCGGGTCTGATCGGCGGGGTGGGTGCGCTTGTGGCCGTGAAAGCGCTCTACGCCGCGCCGCTGGCAGGCTTCGCCCTCGCCCTCGGCCTGCCGCGCTGGATTCTTGCCTTCCTCAAGGCGCGCCGCGAAAAGGCCTTTACGCGCGAACTCGCGCCAGCCATCGACACTATCGTCAGAAGCGTCAAATCCGGCCTGCCGGTGAACGAGGCACTGAAGCTGGTAGGCAGCGAGATTCCCGAACCGGTCGCCGGCGAATTCCGTCTCCTGACCGAAGGCCTCAAAGTCGGCGTCACCATGGATGAAGGCCTCAAGCGCATGTATGAGCGCATGCCGACCCCCGAGGTGAACTTCTTCGGTACCGTCATGGCCATTCAACAGAAGTCGGGCGGCAATCTCTCGGAGGCGCTGGGCAACCTTGCCGGCGTGCTGCGCGACCGCAAGCGGCTGCAAGGAAAGATCCGCGCGATGTCGTCCGAAGCCAAGACGGGCGCGATGATCATCGGTTCGTTGCCGCCGGGCGTCATGACTCTGATCTATGTCAGCACGCCCGACTACATCATGCCGCTTTTTCAGATCAAGCTCGGCAATCTCATGTTGATGGGCTGTGTGGTGTGGATGTCGCTGGGCGTGCTTGTGATGAAGAAAATGATCAGCTTCAAATACTGAGCGTGGGACAGATGAATCTCAGTTTTTTCTACCAGCTTCTTGAACGCGACTTCCTGGTGGTCGCCTTGTCCGCGATCGCGGCATTCGCCACCATTGTCACGCTCGGACTTCCCTATATGAAGGTAGACGCGCTTGAAGGGCGCATGAAAGCCGTGGCGGAACGCCGCGAGGAATTGCGTCTGAAGCAGCGCGAAGCGTTCGCGCAAGGCAACCGCAACAAGGGACAGCTGCGGTCCACGCCCGTCGGCTTCATGAAGCAGACGCTCGACAATCTGAAGCTGGAGAAATTGCTGGAATCGCCCGGCATGAAGGAGAAGCTCGCCCGCGCCGGGTATCGCGGTCAGGGCCCGTTGGTCACGTTCATGTTCTTTCGTTTCCTGATGCCGCCGGTCGTCTTCATCGCCGCCATGATCTACGTCTTCGGCGTCAGCAGTCTGGCTTGGTCCTTCAGCATGAAACTGCTCGCGTCGGTCGGAGCCGCGCTGTTCGGCTATTACCTGCCCGATATTTTCGTCAGCAACCGCATCCAGGCACGGCAAGCCTCCATCATGCGCGCCTTCCCCGACGCGCTCGACCTCATGCTGATATGCGTCGAGTCGGGCATGTCGATCGAGGCGGCCTTCAACCGCGTCGCGGGGGAGGTGGGATCGCAGTCCGTCGAGCTCGCAGAGGAACTGGGTCTCACCACCGCGGAGCTGTCCTATCTGCCCGATCGCCGCCAAGCCTTCCAGAACCTGGCCGAGCGTTGCGGTCACTCGGGCGTCAAGGCGGTGGCGGCGGCCCTGATCCAGTCGGAAAAATATGGCACGCCGATGGGCCAGGCGCTTCGCGTGACGGCGCAGGAAAACCGCGAAATGCGGATGGCGGAAGCTGAGCGCAAGGCCGCTGCCTTGCCCTCAAAGCTTACCGTACCGATGATCGTATTCTTCCTGCCCTGTCTGTTCGTCGTGATCTTGGGGCCGGCGGCGCTCAAGATCATGGGCTTGGTGAAGTAGCCCCCCGGACGGCGCCTCGAGAAATTCCAGGATCAGTGCTGCGCGTTCGCTTCGCGGCCAGCCGGCCGATCGACCGGGGCTGGGCGCAGAGCCAAGGGCTCGGAGGATGATGCCCGTCCGTCGAGCGCGACGGTCGACGCAGGGTTTTTCGCGTTGCGCATCGGCGGACGAATCGCGTTCGGTTGGTCGTCGTCCGGTGTCGGACGCATATGAATGTCGGGTTCGCCCTTGGCTATGTTGCTGCGCGTTCCTGCGTTTTTTGGCTTAGGCTTGACTGCCGGTTCGGGATCCCGCGCGGGCAACGGTTGCATCCGCACGCTTGGGTCCATCTGCAATCGTTCCAAGGCGCCGCTTGTCGCCGCCGAATCGCCAATTTGCCCGGTCGGCATCTCGGCGAGATTCGCAATCTGCGGTGCGGCGGAAATTTCAGATTCGCTCGTCTCGGGCATAGGCACCACCGCCAGCGGCGTCGCAGGCGCTATCGCCGCTTCGGTCGGCGCCGGGCCCGTAACGGACTCCTTTGTCGGCCCTATAGAAGCGGCTTGCTGGAAACGGGAATTCTTGAGGCTGCGAACGAGCGCCAAATTGCTGGCGATGCGCGGAAATTCCGCACCCAAAGGCGATGCCTGCAGAAGCAGAGCTTCGGCCCCGTCCAGATCGCCGGTCTGGACATGAGAAAGCGCGGCGTTGGACAGAACCGTGGGCTCGCCCGGCTTCAATACCAGGGCGCGGCCATAGGCTGCCTGGGCGGCCAAATATTCTCCCTTCTGATCATGGGCCACGCCTTGGGCCGAGAAGAGCGACCAGTCCTTTGGCTGAAGCTCGACCGCGCGCTCGAGGAACGCGAGCGCATCGTCGCTGCGGCCCATCGCAACCAGGGTCTTGCCATACTCCCCCAGCACCCGAGCGTCGTCCGGCGCCAAGAGCACGAGCTGTGAGAGGGTGTGCACCGCGGCCTGGAAATCCCCGCTTTTCCGCTGCGCCTGGGCCTGTCTCACCGCCCCGTCGACGTTGGTTGGAGCACCCGCGGCGCGCGACTTCGCAGAACCGTCCTCTTTGCCTTTTTGCAGGGTATCGGAGAGTACTGTCGCATCGTTGACCGGAGGGGAGGAGGCACATCCAAGGAGCATTGCGGACAATGCCGCCAACGCCCCCATTCGGATGGTCACATGACTCATGGACAATTCCCGCCTACAAACCCTGAATGGCCAAGCTCGCCGACGCGAAGAAATTTGCCCGGGCGAGCGCATGCCTGCAGCATGCGGAAATGCGGTCAAGATTTCCTTAATCCTGAGGTGCTTGGCCCCTTCAATTTTGTGGGGATTACCGCCTTCGGTCCAATTCCAGCCGCAATGCCTTTGTTTTATATAACGCCATGCGAGCAAAGCGATACGCAGTGTCTTCAAGTTTTGTGGCAGGGGTCGCCGCCGCCCTCGCCTTGATGCTGAGCTCTGCGGTCGAAAGTGCCGCGCAAATCAGCGACAACCCGCAGCGTGTCGCCTTCCAGATCTCGACGGGTTCCACCACGGGTACCTATTTTCCCGTTGGTGCGATGCTGGCCCAACTCTTGAGTCACCCGCCCGGTGTGGGGCGCTGCGAGACCGCGAATGTTTGCGGTCCCTCCGGTCTCATCGTCTCAACTCGCGCCTCGCAAGGATCGGTTGCAAATCTGCTCGCGGTGAACAGCGGCATGGTCACTTCGGGAATCGCGCAGGCCGATGTTGTCGCCGCTGCGGTCGCAGGCCAGGGGCCATTCCGCAAGACCGGACCGATCAAGCAATTGCGCGTCATCGCGAATCTTTACGGCGAAGATTTGCATCTCATTGCCGCGAAGAAATCGAAGATCAAAAGCGTGGCCGATCTGCGCGGCAAGCGCGTCTCGCTTTCGACGGAGGGTTCAGGCACCAACGTCACGGCGCGGGCGGTACTCGCGGCCTACAGGATTGCCGACAAGGCCATCGTTCCCAATTACGATTCGTCCGACAAGGCCGTCGACCTCTTGCAGATGGGCAAGCTCGATGCTGTTTTCTTCGTCGGTGGAACGCCGGTCAACCTGTTGCAGCAATTGCTGGACGAAGACGTAGCGGTGCTGATTCCCATCGATGGCGATGGGCTCAAGCGCCTGCTTGCGAAGGAACCCAATCTTTCCGTCCACACTATCGCGAAGGGTACTTACGGCAATGTCCCCGCTGTCGATACGGTCAGCGTCGATGCATTGTGGGTCACCGATGCATCGCAGCCGGACAATTTGATCTATGGGATTTTGAAATCGCTCTACAACCCGGCCAATCGCAGCGTCATTCAGTCCGACCGATTGGGCTCTCACTTCATGGACCTCGCCTCCGGCGCAAAAGACGCAACGACACCGCTGCATCCCGGCGCGGTACGTTTCTTTACCGAGGCCGGAATCGTAAAGCCCGCACAGAAGGCTTCGCTCCCTGTGAACACGCGGATCCGCAAATCCTGAACGTGAGGCGATGCACTAAATCGGCGCTTCGGCTTTGGCGCTCGCTTCCCATTCGCGCATAGCAGGCATCGCGAGAATGCGTTGCGTGTAGGCTTGCGCCACTGCCGGAAGATGAACACCGTAGGTTTCGAAACGCGTCGCCACCGGCGCGTAGAACGCATCCGCGATGGTGAAATGTCCGAACAGGAAGCCGCTGCTCTTTCCGTAGCGGTTCAGCACCGATTGCCATATCGCCACAACACGCGCGATCTGGGCTTGCACGGCATCGTCGAGCGGCGGCGTCGGATGGCGCGTTGCGATGTCCATCGACAGCACGCGCCGCAAATCGGGGAAGCCGGAATGCATCTCGGCCACGATGCTGCGAGCCTCGGCACGCGCGGTGGAATCCTCGGGCCACAGATGCGCCCCGGGATGACGCTCGGCGAGGGTCTCGCAAATTGCCAAGCTGTCCCACACGGTCCTGGTAACGCCGCTCTCCTCGATCTTGAGCGCCGGCACCTTGCCCGATGGAGAATGGACCTTGATTTCGGCGACGGTTTCGGGCCTCCGCAAGGGAATGAGCACCTCGTCGAAGGCGAGCTTTGCCGCCTTCATGGCCAGCCACGGCCGCAAGCTCCAGGACGAAGTGTTCTTGCTGCCGATATGGAGCGTGTAACGCGCGCTCATGGCTGGTCCTTTGAAGCTTCGGCGAGGGCCGGATTGCGGACCCGTCTTACCATTCCTATAAGAGCGGCTTCCAGCGAGGGTCGGAACTTTCATGCTGAACGTTTTCGCCACCGAAGCCGAATTGGGCGAGCAGAAACCGGTCCCCGTCCATGCGGTCCTGCCCAAGGATCTGGAGCGGTTCCTCTCCTCTCTCGGCGCCGCGCAGGCGCGCTGGCTGCGTGCCACGGGATTCGCGGCCAAGGAAGGCGAGCTCGTAATGGTTCCGAACGAAGCGGGTGGGCTGGGCGCCGCGGTGCTCGGCTTGGGGCCGGGGCGCGACCCTCACGCGCTGGCTTTGTTCTCGGAGCGCCTGCCGCCCGGCGCCTATCGGCTTGGCGACGTGCCATCGGCTTTCGGCGGCGTGCGCGCTGCCTATGGCTGGGCCATCGGCACCTATGCGTTCGAGCGTTACCGCGGTCAGCGCAAGAAGCCGGCGCGCAAGGAGCATCCTCGGCTTGTGATCCCAAGCGGTGTGGAGGCGGAGGCGGTCTCGCGCATTGCCGAAGGCGTGTTCTTGGCGCGCGATCTCATCAACACGCCGGCGAACGATATGGGCCCGGCAGAATTGGAAGAGGCGGCGCGATCGCTTGCCGAGCGGTTCGCCGCCCGCATCAAGATCATTGCCGGCGATGCTCTGATCGAAGCCAATTATCCGATGATCCACGCGGTGGGCCGCGCCAGCACGCGCGCGCCGCGGCTCATCGATATCGTCTGGGGCAAGGACGACCATCCCAAAGTCACGCTGGTGGGCAAGGGCGTGTGTTTCGACACCGGCGGCCTCGATCTGAAGAATGCATCGGGCATGGCGACCATGAAAAAGGACATGGGCGGTGCCGCCTGCGTCCTGGGACTCGCGCAGATGATCATGGGCGCCAATCTTCCGGTAAGGCTGCGCGTGATGGTGCCGGCCGTGGAGAACAGCGTTTCGGGTTCGGCCTATCGTCCCGGCGACGTGCTCACCAGCCGCAAAGGCCTTTTTGTCGAGATCGGCAACACGGACGCAGAGGGGCGCCTGGTGCTGGCCGATGCGCTTGCCGAGGCTGATGCGGAAAATCCGTCCCTGATGTTTTGCCTCGCGACGCTCACCGGTGCCGCCCGCGCCGCGACGGGGATGGAGCTTCCGCCGTTCTTCACCGACGATGAGAGTCTTTCCGCCGATCTGATCCGTCACGGCACGGCGGAGAATGATCCGGTGTGGAGACTCCCCTTGTGGCGTCCTTACGAATCGGCCGTCGACAGCACCATCGCCGACATCAACAACGCGCCGGATTATCCGCTCGCCGGAGCGATCACGGCAGCGCTCTTTATCAACCGGTTCATCACCAAGACCGAAAGTTGGGCGCATTTCGACATTCCGGCATGGATCGACCGGCCCAAGCCGGGGCGGCGCAAGGGCGCGGAAGCAAACGCCATCCGCGCGATGTACGCGGTGATCGCGGCGCGGTACGGCGAGAATCGGTGAGCGCGGCTTTCGATCGTCGCCTAACTCCCGCACGGGCAGACCTCGCGGCGGCCCATCTCAAAGGGAAGGTCGCCGCTGAGGCCTTCGTGGAAGGCCGCCTGGCGCAGGTGACGCGCGGCGTTGTGGGTCTGCATTCTGCACCGGAAGCAGACGCGGGGCTCCAGACGCAGCTTCTGTTCGGGGAAAGTTTCACCATCTACGAAGAGAGCACCGGCTGGGTTTGGGGCCAGGCAGGTCTCGATTCCTATGTCGGTTACGCTCGCGCCGCATGTTTCGCGCCGCTCGTCGCGGCCACCCATCGTGTGACCTCGCTGGCGACCCCGCTCCTTCGTGCCCCCGATGTGAAGCTGGCCGCATCCGATATGCTGCCGATGAACGCCAACGTCGCGGTGGCGGACCGGGGCGACCGGTTCGCCCGTCTCGCCAACGGCTCCTATGTGTTTGCCGGTCATCTTGCGCCGATCGACAAGCGGGCACCGGATTGGGTCGCCGTCGCGGAGCGCTTTGTCGGCGTGCCTTATCTGTGGGGCGGTAAGACGGCCGCCGGCATCGACTGTTCCGGTTTGGTGCAGACGGCGATGCAAGCCGGAGGCCTCCCATGCCCGCGTGACACCGATATGATGGAGTCGGCGCTCGGCATTGCCATGGGGCAAGGCGCGAAGCTGCAGCGCGGCGACCTGATTTTTTGGAAGGGCCATGTCGGTCTGATGCTGGACGCGGAGCGCGTGATCCACGCCAATGGCTTCGCGATGCAGGTGTCCATCGAGCGGCTGGCCGAGGTGCGCGCGCGCACGCTCTCCGGCGAAGGTCTGCCGATCCGTACGATCAAGCGGATCTAAGGCGTGGGTTTGCCGCCTGGGGCCGGCAAGGGGGCAGGTGTGTCCGCCTGCGTCCGCAAGAACGCCATTACGTTCAGGCGGTCCTGGGGTTTCGGCAGGCCCGCAAAGCTCATCTTCGTACCAGGAACGAAGACTGCAGGCTGGCGCAAGAAATTGAAAAGGTCGGGATAGGACCAATCGCCGCCTTTTGCCTTCATGGCAGCGGAATAGTCGAAGCCCGGATGGGTTGCCTTGGGGCGTCCGACGACGCCGAAGAGATTGGGCCCGATCTTGTTGGGGCCCCCTTTGGCCCAATCATGGCAGGCCGCGCAGCGCTCGGCAATGGAAGCACCCGCCATCGCATCGGCCATTGGCAGCACGGCGCCGAAATCGGGCGCGGCTTCGGCGACGGGCGCCGCAGCAGCCGCAGGTGCCTCGGTCTTTGCTTCGACTCCGGGAACGTTGTAGGCCGGTTTCGCCGGCGGAGGCGCGTAATAGACCGCCTGACTCGCAATATGCACCGCAACCACGAACAGAACCGTGCCGAGGATGCTGCCTATGATCTTATTCCACTCGTTGGAATCCATCAGCTTGGCTCCGCAAAACTGGGCGACATTACCCACCAGCCGTGGAGCGTCATTGCGGCGAAGCGTCGCATAAGGCAGACATTCGCCTCATGAACGCGATTGTCGTCATACCCGCCCGCATGGCGTCGACACGGCTTCCCGGAAAGCCGCTCGCCGATATTGCCGGCGAAGCGATGATCGTGCGGGTCTGGCGTCAGGCGGTCAAGGCCGGGATCGGTCCTGTCCTTGTCGCCGCGGCGGACGAAGTCATCGTCGCGGCGGTGGAACGCGCCGGCGGCCGCGCCGCGCTTACCGATCCCGATCTCGCTTCCGGTTCGGACAGGGTGCATGAAGCGCTGGAGCGCTACGATCCTGAGAGGCGCTTCGATGCGGTCATCAATCTGCAAGGGGATCTGCCGGCGCTCGATCCTGCCGCCGTGAGGACGGTGGCTGCGACCTTGCGCGAGAGCGGCGCCGACATCGCGACGCTTGCCGCGCCCATCACGGACGCGGCCGATTACGACAATCCGAATGTGGTGAAGCCTATCGTTGCCTGGGAGCCGCAAGGGAGGCGCGGCCGCGCCCTTTATTTCACGCGCGCGCGGGCGCCGTCGGGCGAAGGTGTCCTCTTTCATCATGTCGGGATTTATGCTTTTACGCGCAACGCGCTGTCGCGCTTCGTCGCGCTGCCGCCTTCCGCGCTCGAGCAACGCGAAAGACTGGAGCAATTGCGCGCGCTGGAAGCAGGCATGCGCATTGAAGTCGCTTGCATTGACGAGGTGCCGCTCTCCGTCGACACTCCGGAGGATTTGGAACGGGCTCGAAGATTGTTTTCATGAGCAGATTTCCCGCATGACCGAAATGTCGCTGATCAAGAAGGCGCGCCGCGTGGTTTTCCAGGGCGAGCCGGGCTCCTTCTCGCATCTCGCCGCGCTCGAGGCGCTGCCCCATTGCGAGGCGGTTGCGGCCCCGACATTCGAGGACGCCTTCACCGCCATGCTCGATGGCACGGTGGACCTTGGACTGATCCCGATCGAAAATTCGGTGCATGGCCGCATCGCCGACATCCACCATCTCCTGCCCGACGCGCCGATCTATATATTGGGCGAGCATTTTCATCGGGTTCGTCTTCAATTGATGGCCGCGCCGGGTGCGACGCTCTCTTCCATCAAAACCGTGGTGAGCCAGGAGCCCGCGCTCGGGCAATGCCGCAACATCATCCGAGAAATGGGTCTTAAGCGTCAGCTCTGGGCGGATACTGCGGGCGCGGCGCGCCACGTTGCCGAGACCAAGGACGAGACCCTGGCCGCGGTGGCATCGAAGCTCGCCGCCGAAATCAACCAGCTTGTCATCTTGAAGGCGGATGTCGAGGACGCGGATCACAATGTGACGCGCTTTTTCATCATGTCGCCGGATTCGGAAACGGCCAAGAGCAAAGGTCAGCCGGTGATCACGACCTTCATATTCCGTGTACGGAATGTTCCCGCCGCGCTCTACAAAGCGCTCGGAGGGTTCGCGACGAACGGCGTCAATCTTACGAAATTGGAGTCCTATCAGCTTGAAGGCTCGTTCAACGCCACCCAATTCTTTGCCGACGTCAACGGCCATCCTGACGAGCACAATGTGCAGCTCGCTCTCGAGGAGCTGAAGTTCTTCACCTCGTCGCTGAAGATCCTTGGGGCCTATCCCGCTCATCCGTTCCGGCGGACGCTGAAGAGTTAGAGCCGAACCACCTAACTTGTCATGGCCCGACTCGATCCCCGCTTTCGCGGGGACGCCAACCAGCCGCCGCGCGTGCTTCGAGACGCACAACTGCCTCATCCTGAGGAGCGTCCGTAGGGCGCGTCTCGAAGGACGGCAGTTGTGCTCCTCAGCATGAGGCGCGCGGCGAATGAGTTTGTTGCCCGTCTGGATGGCCCGCTGTTGCGGGCCATGACACTGTTTACTTCTTGCGGATGGAAACGGGTCCTAGTCGTTCAGATTGGCGATGAGTGCGTCGTAACGCTCGCGGTCTGCGCGGCTGAAACAGCAGAAGGTGACTCGCGTTTGAATCGCACACGCCGCGAGATGGGTCGTCACGCTTCGCAACGCGAGCTTCGCTGCCACCTCGCCCGGCCAGCCATACGCGCCGGTGCCGATGGCCGGAAACGCGATGGTCCGAATCTGGTATCTGTCGGCGAGGGCCAAAGCGCTGTCGTAGCAGCGCGCAAGCGTCTCTTCCTGCTGTTCACGATTCGCGCCGCCGGCCCAGACGGGCGCCACGGTGTGGATCACGCGAGGGGCGGGCAGGCGATACCCTCGCGTGATGACGGCGTCGCCTTCCGCGCAATGCCCGATGGCGTAGAGATCTTCGTCCATCTCCCGGCCGGCTTTGCGGCGGATCGCACCGTCGACGCCGCCGCCGGGCATCAGGGCGGAATTCGCCGCATTCACGATCGCATCTACTTGCAGCGTCGTGATATCGGCTTCGATCGCTTCAAGACGGTCGCCCAGACGCGTCATGTTCCGTCGGCCCAGCTCCTGATCAGATGAAAGGCTATCGCATCGCGTCGCGGAAGCGTCACCTCGTTCGATTCACCGGCGAGCAAACGCCTCACATCGGCGCGGGCGAACCAGCGCGCGGAAAGGATCTCGTTGCCGTCCACTTCGATGTCGCGCGATAGGCTTTGCGCGAAACAACCGATCATCAGGCTGGAAGGAAAGGGCCAAGGCTGGCTCGCGAAATAGCGCACCGCCCCGATCCGCACGCGAACTTCTTCATGAACCTCGCGCCGGACAGCTTCCTCGATCGACTCGCCTGGCTCGATGAACCCTGCGAGCGTGGAATAAAGCCCACCCGCAAAGCGTTTGTTGCGGCCCAACAGACAGTGCTCGTCGGCCGTCACCAGCATGATGACAGCGGGGTCGGTGCGCGGAAAATGCTCCGCCTTGCAGTGCGGACAGAGGCGACGGTAACCGCCGTCGGAAAGCGTGGTCGCCGTGCCGCACTGGGCGCAAAACCCGTGCCGCTTGTGCCAATCGATGAGCGCTTTCGCCTGGCCCAGTATCGCAACCTCGTTGCCTGCGAGCAGCGAAGCGGCGGAGCGCGCGTCGCGGAAATGGCCATGGCTTGCGAGCGAAGCGGCCAAGGGATCGGCAAGGGCGGAAATGTCGCGCGCGAAAAAAGCCCCGTCACGGTCAAGCCCCAGGAACACTTCCACCGCATCCGAAGCGCCCAACCCCGAGGCCAATTCGCCTTCGATGAAACCGAGCTGGGTTTCATGGATCGAATCTCCCGGCCCCAGCAGCAGCGGCTGGAGTTTCCAGAGCGGCAGCACGCGAGACTTGGGATCGGCGCGCTGGGCGGCGAGCCAACCCGGATCGCTACGTTTTTCACTGGCCCGATCCAGAGGGTTGCCGGAAAACGCGATCATCAGAACCTCGATAGACTTGGTCGACCGTAAACGCGACATTCTCGCCGTCAAAGCCTTAATATCCCCAGGGGTCTGCGCCTGCGGAGCGATCCCTGCGCGCCGCCCTTGCTTCGCGGGTGCCGGCCCCTGATATAGTGGCGAGGGAGGTTGGCGACGGACGAGACACTCGCCAACCCGGTCAGGTCCGGAAGGAAGCAGCCGTAACGAGCGCCGTTTCGGGTCGCTCGCCAGCCTCCTGCTCATTTTCGGAAAAGCGCGAAACCCCAATGAATGAGACCCAGGAGCCGCTTTTGGGCCTTGATGACGCCACGCCGGCGGGCCTGCCGTTTTCCTCGGGGCGTGGCGAGGTCTACCGCGTTCTGGCCCGCAAATACCGGCCGCAGAACTTCACCGGGCTGATCGGCCAGGATGCCTTGGTCCGGACTCTGCGCAACGCCTTTGCGTCGGGCCGTATCGCCCACGCCTTTATGCTGACCGGCGTGCGGGGGGTGGGAAAGACCACCACCGCGCGCATCATCGCCCGCGCCCTGAACTGCGTCGGCCCCGACGGCAAGCGCACCACGCCAACCATCGATCCTTGCGGCGTCTGCGAGCCCTGCCGCGCCATCGCCGAATCGCGCTTTATCGATGTGCAGGAGATGGACGCCGCCTCACGCACCGGCATCGACGATATCCGCGAGATCATCGAGGGCACGCGCTATGCGCCGGCCGCCGCGCGCTACAAGGTCTACATCATCGACGAAGTGCACATGCTCTCCAAGCAGGCGTTCAACGGTTTGCTGAAGACGCTGGAAGAGCCGCCGCCGCATGTGAAATTCGTCTTCGCCACCACCGAAATCCGCAAAGTGCCGGTGACCGTGCTGTCGCGCTGCCAGCGCTTCGATTTGCGGCGGATCGAGACCGAGGTGCTTAGCGGCCATCTCGCGGAGATTGCGCAGAAGGAGCATGTCGATATCGAACAAGCGGCTCTGTCTCTGATTGCGCGGGCCGCGGAAGGTTCGGTGCGCGATGGTTTGTCGCTGCTCGATCAGGCCATCGCGCATCATGCCGGAGAAGATGCGGCCATCTCGGGCGAGTCGGTGCGCGACATGCTGGGTCTGGCCGACCGCGGACGCGTGCTCGACCTCTTTGAGAAGCTGATGGGCGGCGAAATTGCCCTGGCGCTCGCGGAATTCAAATCGCTCTACGACAATGGCGCCGATCCGCTCGTCGTGATTCAGGATTTGTTGGAAACCACGCATTTCCTCACCCGGGTGAAGGTTGCGCCCGGCGCGGAAGGATTCTTCGACGGCGGTTCGACGGAAGCGGCGCGCGCCGTGACCATGGCGGGAAAGCTGACCGTGCCCGCCCTGACGCGTGCCTGGCAGATGCTGCTCAAGGGCCTCATCGAGGTGCGCGATGCCGCAAACGCGTTTCCCGCCGCCGAGATGGCGCTGGTCCGTCTCGCCCACGCCGCGGACCTGCCGCCGACCGAGCGGCTGGTGCGCAATTTGCGCGATACGGAATCCGCTTCCGCCGCGCCCCAGGCCTTGCCTCCGCGCGGGCAGGGAAGTGGGCCGCTGCCGCGCGCGCAAATGACCACACGCGCCTCCGAGGACCCGATGCCAAGGCGAGAGGAGATCGCGGCATCGGCGCCGATTGCGTCCGCGCCGGCAATGGAGCTCCGCACCCTCGAACAGATCGTGGCTCTCGCCAAGGACAGGGGAGCGCGCCTGCTGGCGACGCAACTGGAATCCAATGTGCACCTCGTGTCGCTGGAGCGCAGCCGCATCGAATTCCGTCCCAATGCCCAGGCGCCCAAGACGCTCGCGAACGATCTCGCTCAGCGCCTGCGCGATTGGACCGGTGAACGCTGGATCGTCACGCTGGCCTCCGACGGCGGCGCCCTGACGCTTGCGGAGCAGCGCCTCGCCGCCGATCGTGCCAAGAAGGACGCGGTGTCTCAGGAACCGTTCGTGCGGGCGGTGCTCGACGCGTTTCCGGGCGCGGAGATTGTCGCGGTGCGCGAGCGCGAGGAGCTGCCGCCCGTGGTTTCCGATGAGGAGTCGAACTGATGGATTCCAACCTCATGCGTCAGATGCAGGAGATGCAGCGCCGCGCCGATGAGCTGCAAAAGGGTCTCGCCCAGATGGAGGCAGAAGGTGTTTCCGGCGGCGGCCTGGTGCGCGCGACGCTGAACGGTCTGGGCGAGCTCAAGCGCCTGGCGATCGACCCGTCGCTGATGAAGCCGGAGGACCACGGAATCCTGGAAGATCTGGTCATTGCGGCCTGTGCCGACGGCAAAGTGAAATTGGAAGCGCGACGCTTTCAGGATTCCAAATTCGTCGAGGATTTGTTGAAGAGCTTCGGCGCGGGCGCGCCGGATCCGGATTGAGGCGTTCGTGGCCGGTTCGCCTGCGGGACAAGAGATCGAGCGCCTCATCCAGTTGCTCGCCAAGCTGCCGGGGCTTGGTCCGCGCTCGGCGCGCCGCGCCGCATTGGCGCTGCTGAAGAAGCGCGAGACTCTGCTGGAGCCGCTGGCCGACGCCCTCGCCAAAGCCGCTGCCGCCCTCAAGCAATGCTCCAATTGCGGCAATCTCGATACCACGGACCCTTGTGCGCTGTGCCGTGACCCCGAGCGGCCGACGAGCGTCATTTGCGTGGTCGAGGATGTCGCCGATTTGTGGGCGCTGGAGCGGGCTGGCGTGTTTCGCGGCCGCTATCACGTGCTGGGGGGCGCGCTTTCGGCCCTCGATGGCGTCACGCCGGAACGGCTCAATCTGCCGAGGTTGCTGGAACGCGTGAAGGCCGGCGCGACGGAAGTCATCCTTGCCATGAATGCAACGGTCGAGGGTCAGACGACGGCGCATTATCTGCTCGACGCGCTGGAGCCGTTGGGCGTCAAGATCACGCGGCTCGCGCATGGCGTACCGGTCGGCGGCGAACTGGATTATCTCGACGAGGGTACGCTCTCGGCCGCGTTCAAGGCGCGCCGCGCGTTTTGATCGAGTTCCGTCCCTGACGGTTTCACCGCGGTCTCGGATTGCGGCAGCTCAACGCGTTCGATCCGTTCCGCGCGGCTGGCCACTTTTCCGGTCGAGATGAGGATGTTCTTGACGTCGTCATCGGCCTGACCGAGATGGGACTGCAATTTGCCCACGCGGTCGGAGAGCAGCCTCACATCGTTGAGCAGCAGGCCGACTTCCCGCTGGATCAGACTCGCCTGCTCGCGCATGCGCGCATCCTTCATCACCGTCTGCATCGTGTTGATGGCCAGAAGCAGAATGTTCGGCGACACCACGATGACTTGCGCACGCTGGGCCTTTTGGATCACGTCCGAGAAGGAATCGTGCAACTCGGCATAAAGCGATTCCGAGGGCACGAACATGATCGCAGGCGTCTGCGTCTCTCCGGCGATCAGGTATTTCTCCGAGATATCCCTGACATGTTTGGCGACGTCGCTGCGCACGCGTTGCTCCGCGGCGCGTTTCTCCAAATCATTGGCGGCACTTTTCAGCACCGCGAACGCCTCCAGCGGAAATTTCGAATCGATGACGATCGCGGTCTTGGTGCCCGGCAGGCGGATGAGGCAATCGGGCCGGTTGCGGTTCGACAGCGTCGCCTGGAATTCATAGACGCCCACGGGAAGCGCGTCGCGAATAATGGATTCCATCTGGCCCTGGCCCCAGGCGCCGCGGGCCTGCTTGTTGGTCAGGATCTGCTGCAGGTTCACCACTTGGCCGGAAAGATCGGTCAGGTTCTTCTGCGCCTCGTCGATGACGATAAGCCGTTCCTGAAGCCCGCCTAAGGTCGCGGCGGTCTTGGCCGAGGTCTCCCTCAGATTGTCGCCCAGTCTTTTGTCGAGTGCTTCGAGCCGTTCGGCGACGGCGCGCTGCAATTCGCTCTGGCTTTTGGCCTGGCTTTCGATCGCCTGGGAAAAACGCCCGGCGATCTCGCTCTGGGCTGCCGCCAGGTCCCGAAGCTTGGTCTCCAGAAACAGGCTCTCGCTGCCCTCCCGCATCTGCCGCTGCCGCTCGGCGCCCCGCAAACCCGCGCTCAGGCGCACCAGCGCGTAGACCGTGAGCGAGAGGCCCATCAGCACCGCCGCAATCGCCAGACCAATCCAAATTTCCATCGCCCACACCCTATCGATAGCTTCCATCTTAGAGCGATTCGCCGCAGCGCTTGACCCTCGTCGAACCATCTCCTATTTCCGGCGCCCATGGCTGTTCTCGAGCTCGTCAAAGCCCCCGATCCCCGGCTGAAACTGGTCTCCCAACCTGTTGCGGATGTGGATAAGAGTCTGCGCCGTTTCATGGATGACATGGTGGAGACCATGTATGCCGAGAACGGGATGGATTGGCCTCGCCGCGATCCAGGTGGGTGTGGCCAAGCGGGTGGCGGTGATCGATCTTGACCCGGGTGGGCCGAACAGCAAGCAGCTCTATCTTGTCAATCCGCGGATCGTGGAGGCCTCGGGCGAGCTGTCCACCTATCACGAGGGGTGCCTTTCGGTGCCGGAGGTCTGGGACGATGTGAAACGTCCGGCGCGCCTTACGGTCGAATATACCGACGAGAACGGCGCCAAGCAGACGATCACCGCCGACGGATTGTTCGCGACCTGCCTTCAGCACGAGATCGACCACCTCAATGGGCGGTTGTTCATCGATCATCTTTCCAAGCTCAAGCGCTCCATCGCCTTGCGCAAATCGGCCAAGCTGAAGCGCCAAGGCGAGTGAGCCCCCGCGCCATGTTAGGCTGATGCCATGAGCTTGCGCCTTGCCTTCATGGGGACGCCGGATTTCGCCGTGCCGACGCTGGCAGAGCTGATCGGCGCGTCCCACGACATTGCCCGCGTCTACACCCAGCCGCCGCGCCGCAAGGGACGCGGCCTCGGGGAAGAAAAATCGCCGGCGCACAAATTCGCCGACGCGGCGGGATTGCCGGTGCGCGCGCCTTTATCGCTCAAGGACGCGGAAGAACAGGCGGCGTTCGCGGCGCTCGATCTGGATGCCGCCATCGTCGTGGCCTATGGCGTGCTTCTGCCCAAGCCCATCCTCGCCGCGCCGCGGCTTGGCTGCTTCAATCTGCATGCCTCGCTCTTGCCGCGCTGGCGGGGCGCCGCGCCCATCCAGCGCGCCATCATGGCGTGCGATGAGCAAACCGGTGTGATGGTCATGCGCATGGAAGAGGGTCTCGATACCGGTCCGGTCCTGATGGCCGAACGCATCGCCATCGGACGCAAGACCTATGGCGAAGTGCATGGCGAGCTGGCGCGGCTGGGCGCCGATCTGATGGGCCGCGCACTGGCCGCTGTGGAGCGGGGCAGTGTCACAGAAACGCGGCAAGCCTCGGACGGCGTGACCTATGCCAGGAAGATCGACAAGGGCGAGACGCAGATTCGTTGGACCCAACCCGCCCGGATGCTCGATTGCCACATTCGCGGTCTTTCGCCGGCGCCGGGCGCCTGGTTCGAAGCCAAGGGCGAGCGCATCAAGGTGCTTCTGGCCGAACCGGTAGGTGGCAAGGGCAAGCCGGGCGAGGTGCTCGCCGATTTGACGATTGCCTGCGGCGAGGGTGCGTTGAAACTTGTGAGCGTGCAGCGCGCCGGGCGCGCCCCGATGGAATGGGCGGCGTTCCTGCGCGGGTTTTCTCTGGCGCCAGGCGAAGAGCTCGCCTGATGCCGCGCTATCGTGTGACGCTGGAATATGACGGTGGGCCGTTCTCGGGCTGGCAGCGGCAGGACAATGGGCCGTCGGTCCAGGGCGCGCTGGAAGAGGCGATCTTCAAATTGTCGGGCGAACGCGTCACCGTGACGGGCGCTGGCCGCACCGATGCCGGCGTGCATGCGCGGGGGCAGATCGCGCATTTCGATCTGGTGAAGGAATTTCCGCCCGACACGGTGCGCGATGCGCTGAATGCGCATCTTCGCCCCAACCCCATTGCGGTGCTGGACGCGGTCGTCGCAGCGGATGATTTCCACGCGCGCTTTTCGGCCGTGGCGCGTCATTACGAATATCGCATGCTGTGCCGGCGAGCGCCGCCGGCGATCGAGCGCGGCCATGTCTGGCATGTCGCCCGCGAGCTTGATCTTTCCGCGATGCATGCGGGCGCGCAGACGCTCATCGGGCAGCATGATTTCACGACCTTTCGCGCCGCCGAATGCCAGGCGAAATCGCCGATCAAGACGCTCGATCGGTTCGATGTCATGGGCCGGGGGGACGAGATCGCTTTCGTTGCCGGCGCGCGGTCATTCCTGCATCACCAGGTGCGATCCATGGTCGGAACGTTGAAGCTGGTGGGCGAAGGACGCTGGCGCGCGAGCGATGTTGCGCGCGCTCTCGAAGCGAGGGATCGAACGCGGTGCGGACCCGTCGCGCCTCCCGATGGGCTGACACTGTTGCGCGTGGATTATCCTCCTACCCTCGGGTAGAGCCCAGCTGTTGCAGATCCACCAGGTCGACCGCATCGAGGGGAATTTTCCGCC
>WNFL01271762.1_pt1 | contig 23915 bp, 20 predicted proteins | sample 5400361 | NCBI WGS metagenome assembly WNFL01 (sample SAMN13153351, study PRJNA577476) | soil metagenome | isolation source: 40 cm soil on Douglas fir-dominated hillslope | place: USA:California | collected 2013-09-17
TACGTCCCAGCCGACAGCGGATTCACCACCAAAGTCACTGTCGACGGCGTCGCACACGCGGAGATGATGGATAAAGTCATCTGGGTGAATCCGAACGACGGCTACGCCGTCGCACCGTGATCCTGTCAAAAAAGAACCCCGCCGCGCGTTCGCGACGGGGTTCTTGAGCTCGCTACGCTCAATATGTGGTGCGCGGCCCGGTCTTATCGGAGGTCGACGTGCCGCTGCGGTCCGACGATGACCTTCCAGTCGTCGTACCGCTGGTTCCGCTGCTGGAGCCCGTGCTCGACGAGCTCGTGCCCTGGTCTTGGACGCGGACATTGTTCTGCACGTGCTTCACTCCGGAGACATTCTCGGCGACGTCTTCGGCGCGGCGGCGTTCCTCGCGGCTCCCGACGGTGCCGCTCAAAGTCACCTCGCCCTTGTCGACGATCACAACGATCTCGGTCGCATCGACGCTCGGGTCGAACGTCAGGCCGTCGTTCACGTCCTCACGGATGCGCTCATCCGGGCGCGTATAGCCGCGCGGACCGCGACCGTAATAACCGCGCTGCTGATCCATGCGCCGGCGGCGTTCTGCATCTTCATCGCCGACCCAGGACGCGACTTCATCGGTCGCTCGGTTCCACCAGCTGCGGTCCTCTTCCGGACGGCCCCGCCAGTCGGAAGCGCCGCCCTGATATTCGCGGCTGCTGCCGTAAGAGCCGCGCCACTCGTCCCGGCGAAAGTCCGGGTTCTCGGCGTAGCCCTGGCCATATCCACCGCGCATGCGCTGCCAGTCGTCCGAGTATCTTCCGCTATAGCCGCCGCCATGACCGGACCATGGCCGGTTGTAGTCCTGGGCATAAGGGCCTTGAGAGAAGCGGCTCTGTTCATAGGTGGCGCCGGCCATTGCACTCTGGCCATAGCCGCCTTGCGCATAATTGGAGCCCTGTCCGTATGACTGGCCATAGCCCGCTCCACTTTGCCCGTAGGGCATTCCGCTCTGACCATAGCTGGTGCCGTAACCCGTTCCACCAGCGCCGTAGACGGGGCCGTAGCCCATGCCGCCCTGGCCGTAACCCATTCCGCTCGGCATGCCTTGACCGTAGCCCTGCCAGCCCTGCCCGAAGCCGGGTCCTCCGTAACGGTAACGATCTTCATCCGGCCGACGCCAATCGTCGCCTCTCCAGCGATCATCCGCCATGTCGCGCTCCTCTTGAATTGAGAATTGGATTGAGCCGCTCTCTCAACGGCCGCCGAGGAAACTATGGCGAAGTCCAAGTGGTTCCGCGCAATGCGCACCCAATGCGAATCTTTTCGAACACGTTTTTTGCATGCGCCGTTTGCTCGATAATTGTGCGTGCATCAAAATTGGTCATGCCCGTGCACACGCGCGCTCGATCCGGCCGCTGATTCGATTTAGCACTTCATCGTGCAAGAGTCGGACGCGCGGCGCGCGCCCGCGCCGGAGTCGTGCGGCGTCAGGTCGGCGCTTCTTCCGGATTCATCTTGCCGTAAATCCAGCCCATGACCACGCCGAAAATGAGCGTGGCGACCAGCACCGCGACGTACAATGTCGTGGCATCAGCGGATCCGCTGTATTCCGGCACCAGGATCATCAGCATCGCGGCCCACAAGAGAAAGCCGAAGAGCACCCCGTGGGCAATTTCGCCTGCTCCCGTCACATGTCCGACATGAGAGTCGAGCAGGGCGAAACCCATCCCCAGAACGGCGCCGCCGACGAAGAGGACGAGCCAGCCCGCGCCAGCCCATCCCCCAACGAGATTGCCGAGCGATCCTATGACGTCCAATGCGGGGAGAAATCCTGCCATGCTCTGCACGAAGATCAGCACCGCCACGGGGATGGTGGCGAGGAATCCGGCGATGGCCCCAATCCGAAGGTCGTGCAAGACCTCGCTTTCGCCCTCGGCGAGCTCTTCTACTTCCTCGGTAAAACTCTCGTCGTCCTTGCTCATCGCCCTCTCCTTTGTTTTGTGAGCTTCGGTTCTGGACGCTTTACGCAACGGAACTGACGTAGAGATCGCCGAACCTAGCAAATTCGCGGCGCTTGGCGAAGCGGCGAGACGAGATGGCGAAATTGGCGTGAGGGGTATTGGCCAGGGAGACCGCAAGCTCGGGTCGACGGGTCGGCTCCTGGACTAGAGACGGAAGCGGCGTTTCAGACGACGCGGTTATAGACGATCGCGGCGGACGTGCCTCGCGGCGACTTTGGCTTTGCCCCATAAGGAGCTTTGCTGGCACGCCTCTTTTCGACTTCTTCCGCAACCGCGTGAACGATCCCTTCGGACGCGTTGCGCATGGCGCCGACCAGGAGCCCATGGCGCTTCAAGAGGCTGTTCAGCCGAGCGCCCGATTCTTTCAACGCGGCGAGGAGCGCGCCTGGCGCGCCCTTGATGCCGCCCGATGCTTTGAGCGCCATGACCTCGCGGCCATAGAGTGCGCATAATTTCTCGATTTCCGGATCGGCCGTTGCGAGCTCGCTGAACTTGCCGCTCTCGAGGGCGGCGATGTCGGCGGCGACGGCATTGCCGATCCGGTTGCTCATGGCAAGCAACTGTTCGAGCTTGAGCTGCTTTATCTTGTCCGCATCGAGCTTGAGCGTCGGGTTGCTCATCCGCCCGTCTCCTGCATCGACAGAAGCTGACGCTTGACCGACGCAGCCAAACCGAAGCCGCCCTGATTGGCAATGGTCTTGGAGTATTGATCGAGCATGAGGGAGCGGAAGATTTCCTCGCCCGGGCCGCCGCCAAGAGGACCGTCGGTCTTGATGCCGTCGAACATGGAACCCAAGAACTCGTTGATGAAAACGGCCTCGAAATCCTTGGCGACCTTGTCGGCCTGCGCGGCGTTCTTCGCCGACGGCACGTTGAGTTGCGGCTTGACGTTGCCGACCGCGGCGGAGAGCGCGAGATCGGACGCGCTCATCCGATCACCTCGATCTCGGCCTGCAGCGCGCCCGCGGCCTTGACCGCCTGAAGGATCGAGATCATGTCGCGCGGGCCGACGCCCAGCGCATTCAAGCCATTGACGAGCGTCTGCAGGCTGACGCCGCTGTCGAGAATAACCAGGCGTTTGCCGTTCTCTTCATCAACGTCGATGTCGGTGCGCGGCACGACCTGGGTCTGGCCCTGCTGCGCGAAAGGCTGTGGCTGGCTGACCTGCGGCGTCTCCGTGACGCGGATGGTGAGATTTCCTTGCGCGATCGCGACGGTCGAAATGCGCACGTCCGAGCCCATGACGATGACGCCGGACTGCTCGTCGACGACGACCTTGGCCGGAAGATCGGGCTCGACTTTGAGCTGCTCGATGTCGGTCAGGAGCGCGACGATGTTCCCGGCATAATTGTCGGGACGCGTCAGGCGCACGGTTGCGGGATCGGTTGCCGCGGCCGCGAGCTGGCCGAGATAGCGATTGATGGCCTGCGCCATGCGTTGCGCGGTGGTGAGATCGGGATTTCGCAGCGAGAGTCTCAACGAAGGAGCGGACGCGAGCGCGTAGTTGATTTCTTTTTCGACGATGGCGCCGTTCGAGATTCGGCCCGAGGTCGGCACGCCGCGGGTGACGGAGGCGGCCTGGCCCTGCGCCGAGAATCCGCCGACAGCGACCGGCCCTTGCGCCAGCGCGTAGACCTGACCATCGGCGGCGAGAAGCGGCGTTGCCAGCAGTGCGCCGCCGGACAGGCTCTTGGCGTCACCCATCGCGGACACCGTCACGTCGATATGCGTGCCCTGGGCGGCGAAAGCCGGGAGATTGGCCGTCACCATGACTGCAGCGACGTCCTTGGTGTTCACCTGCTGGCCGCGCGTGTTGACGCCCAAGCGCTCCAGCATCGTCTGCAACGCCTGCTGAGTGAACGGCGCGTTCTTCAACGAGTCGCCGGAATTGGCGAGGCCGACCACGAGACCGTAGCCGATCAGCATGTTGGCGCGGACGCCCTCGACGTCGGCCAAGTCCTTGATCCGCGAAAAGCCACGCGCCTCGAAAGGCGCAATGATCAGGAGCGCTGCGGCGAGCAAACGGGAAAGCTTGTGAAAGCGTGATATGGCCATCGAGGGTTCCGCATTCTTCGGACGCAACCCTCCTTGCCAGTTTCATGCCGCGCCTGCCGTGGGAATATTGCTTCGTTTTCAATGGCTTGCCCTGGCCTCCAGGCGAGGCTACGGAGCCTGGGGCAGATTCTGCCCGGTCATCTTGGTCATCTCCCAGCAATACGGCACTTTCCTCATCTCCCCCGCTCGCTGCCCGCGCATGGACAGTACTTTCCCAACTCCCTATTTTTCTCGGTGATTCAAAGTTTTGGCTTGAACATGAGCAGTGGCGGAGAGGGAGCGGGGGGGCACAATGGACGCCCGCGCCCGGCCGTGCTCTGCGTCCTCGATGGCTGGGGCTGCCGGGCGAACCCGAAGGACAACGCGCTCGCCGAAGCGGACCTCCCGAATTACGAGCGCATGCTGAGGGAATGTCCGCATTCCGAGCTCGCCACCTCCGGACGCGCCGTGGGTTTGCCCGAAGGGCAGATGGGCAATTCCGAGGTCGGGCACACCAATATCGGTGCCGGACGGCTGGTGATGCAGGACCTGCCGCGAATCGACGATGCCGTCGAGAAAGGCACTCTGGCCGATCGCCCGGCGCTGAAAGATCTCATCGCGCGGGCGAAGAGCGCGACAGGCAGGGTGCACCTGATGGGACTCTTGTCCCCCGGCGGCGTGCATTCGCACGTCAACCATATCGTGGCGCTTGCTCGCGTGCTCTCGGGTGCGGGTCTCACCGTCGCGGTTCACGCTTTCCTCGACGGCCGCGATACGCCGCCGCAAAGCGGGCTTGGTTTTGTCGACGAGTTCTCCAAGCGCATCGCAAGTTTCGCGCATGTGAGCATTGCGACCGTCTGCGGCCGCTATTACGCGATGGATCGCGACAAGCGCTGGGATCGTGTCGCCAAAGCCTACGCCGCCATTGTCGATGGTAAAGGCGCCCGCTTTGCCGATGCGCATTCCGCGATCGAGAAATCCTATGGCGACGGCGTCACGGACGAATTCGTGCTTCCTTGCGTGATCGGCGATTATTCCGGCGCAACCGATGGCGACGCGCTCCTGTTCGCGAATTTCCGGCCCGACCGGGCGCGCGAAATTTCCACCGCCTTGCTCGATCCCGCGTTCGACGGGTTCCCGCGCGCTCGCGTCGCGCGTTTTTCCGCCGCTGCCGGGATGACGCGATATTCGGAGGATTTGAAGCGCTTCATGGCCGCGCTGTTTCCTCCCGAAGAGATCACCGAGACCTTGGGCGAGCTCTTCGCGGAAAACGGTTTGAAGCAACTGCGCATCGCCGAAACGGAAAAATATCCTCACGTCACGTTCTTCATGAACGGCGGGCGCGAGACGCAATTTCCGGGCGAAGACCGCATCCTGGTGCCGAGCCCCAAGGTCGCGACTTACGATTTGAAGCCCGAGATGTCCGCTTTCGAAGTCACCGACAAGCTCGTCGCGGCGATCGGTTCGGGAACTTATGATCTCATCATCGTCAACTACGCCAATCCCGACATGGTGGGACACACCGGAATCGAGAAAGCGGCGGTCGTCGCGGTCGAAGCGGTCGACAAATGCTTGGGGCGCTTGCGCGAAGCGGTGGAAAAGGCCGGCGGCGTTCTTCTCATTACCGCCGATCACGGTAATGTCGAGCTGATGCGGGATCAGAAGACCGGCGCGCCCCATACCGCCCACACGCTCTGCGACGTGCCGATCATTGTCGTGAACGCGCCGTCGTCACGCCGCGTCAAATTGCGCAAAGGCCGTCTCGCCGACGTCTCGCCGACGCTGCTTGATCTCATCGGCATGAAGAAGCCCCAGCAGATGACGGGCGATTCACTCGCCGAACCAGAGTACGGAATACAGAAATCGGGGATCAGAAACTGATGCAACGCCCCGTTTTTCTGATCCCCGTGTTTTGTATCCTGTTATCTGCGCAAGCGCCCGCTCCCGGCGGGACGCTCGCCGAGCGCTATCAACGCGCGCTCGAAGCAATCGAGCAGAATCAAGTCAACGAGACCAAGACCCGCGCCGAGCGTGACCGGCTCCAGGCCGAAGCGAAGGACCTGCAGGACCGTCTGGTCGAGACCGCATCAAAGGTGCAGCAGCTCGAATCGGCTTCCTCTGAAACCGAATCGCAGCTCGCGATGCTTAACCAATCCGTCCGTGAGCTCGAGACTGGACTTGCCAGAGACCGCGACCAAGTCGCGCACCTCCTGGCGGTGCTGCAGCGTCTGAACTCGGAAGAGCCCCCCGCACTCGCGCTGAGACCCGATGATTCGCTTACCGCCGCACGCGGCACCATGCAGTTGGGCGCCATGCTTCCGCCCGTCTATGAGCAGGCCGCCGCGCTCGCCAAGCGGCTGAAAGCCTTGAGCGAAACGCGAATCGCCGTGGAGAGGAAGGTGGCGGAAGCCCGGGCGCAAGCTCAGGCTTTGAGCACTGCCCGTGTCGATTTGGACAAACTGTTGCTCGAACGCAACCAACAAACGGCCAATGCGGAGGCAAAACTTTCGGAAATCCATGGTGTTATCGACGAGGCCACGCGTCAGACCAAAGACTTGAAATCGCTCATCGAGCGGATCGCGAGCCTGAGGCAGAGAGCGACCGGCGGGGCCACCGGAGTGACGGTCGTTTCACCGGGAAATGGCGATTTGGGCGGCCTAAAGCGCGGCTCTTTGCGCGTTCCGGTAGTGGGGACGGCGACGGATGGGGATCCCGCCGGGCCTGGCCAGACGCCCGGTGCCACGGGACCTTCGGGATTATGGTTTGAAGCCAAGGGACAAGCGCAGGCGGTGGCACCCGCGGATAGCGCAGTTGTGTTTGCCGGTACTTACCAAAAGTTTGGCCAAGTCTTGATCTTAGAAATCATGGGCGGCTACCATCTGACATTGGCTGGTCTTGGCCGCATCGACGTCCATATCGGTGACCTCGTCTTGGCGGGGGAGCCTGTTGGGGTGCTTCCAGATGGTGGCCAGATTGTGGATCCGGTGCCTTGGATGAGCGCCGAATTGAGAAAGGCTAAGGGAACATGAAAAAGTTGGTATTCGCCGGAGTGGGCGCGGCGGTTGGATTCGCCGGTGCATTGGCTTTGCTACCCGCAGCACAGGGCGCGACGAATGTCTTGTCTGCTTATCGCCAGCTCGATCTTTTCGGCGATGCATTCGAACGCGTGCGCGCCAACTACGTGCGCGAAGTCGAGGACTCCGAGCTGATCAACGCCGCCATCAACGGCATGGTCAGCTCGCTCGATCCGCATTCGAGCTACATGGACCCGAAAGAATTCGCCGACATGCAGGTGCAGACCCGCGGCGAGTTCGGCGGCCTCGGCCTCGAGGTGACGCAGGAAGACGGCCTGGTGAAGGTCGTCACTCCGATCGACGATACGCCGGCCGCGCGCGCCGGCATCAAGACCGGCGACTTCATCTCCGCCATCGACGGCATCAGCATCCAAGGCATGCCGCTGAACGACGCGGTCGAGAAGATGCGCGGGCCCGAGAATTCGAAAGTCACTTTGACCGTGCTCCGCCAAGGCGAAAAGAAGCCGCTCGAAGTGACGCTCACCCGCGCCGTCATCCGCGTCGAAAGCGTCAAGTACGAGAAGAAGGGCGACATCGGCTACATCCGCATCAGCTCGTTCAGCGAGAAGACGGACGCGGGCGTGAAGAAGGCCATCGCGGACTTGAAGAAGCAGATGGGCGGCGGCATCCGCGGCTACGTCATCGATTTGAGAAACGACCCGGGCGGTCTCCTGGATCAGGCGATCGCGGTCTCCGACGATTTCTTGATCGGCGGCGAAGTCGTGTCGACGCGCGGCCGCAGGCCCGAAGACACGCAGCGCTACAATGCGCGCGGCGGCGATCTGGCCGACGGCAAGCCGATCATTGTCCTCGTCAATGAAGGCACCGCATCGGCCTCCGAAATCGTGGCCGGCGCGCTGCAGGATCATCGCCGTGCGACGATCGTCGGCGTGACCTCCTTCGGCAAGGGCTCGGTGCAGACCATCATCCCGCTGGGCGGGCAACATGGCGGCGCGTTGAGATTGACCACGGCGCGCTACTACACACCGTCGGGCCGCTCCATCCAGGCGACCGGCATTGCGCCCGATATCGCGGTCTCGAACCTGACCGAGAAGGAACAGACGGAAGCCGATCAGTTCACATCTCGGAGCGAAGCCTCGCTCGCCGGGCACTTGGATGCCGAAGGCGCGCAGCGGAACACCAAGATGCCGACGATCCGTCCGGAACTTCGTGCTGAAGACGGCAAGAAGCCCGAGGACTTCCAGCTCGCCTATGCCATGGACCGGCTGGACGGCAAGATCGTCTCGAACCCGGTGCCTCAGAAGCAAGCCGCGGCACCGGCAGCTCCCGCGACGCAGACGCACTAATCCCTTCCCAAATGGGGGACAGGAAGAAAGGCCGGGTGGACATCCACCCGGCCTTTCTTCTGTGGCCCGCCGTTAACCGGGAAATAACCACACTGGGCCTCAATTGGGGACCATGGCGGAGCAGAACGACTCGCTTGGGATCCCGAAGCCTGCGCCAAGTCCATCGAGCGCGGGCGCGAATTGGCGTCCGTTGGCGCTCGCCTATATCGCCTTCTTCGGATTTTTCTTGGGCCTCATAGGCGCGGTAAGCCTCTTGGGCTCGCCCGCGGACGGAAGTCCGTCGGTAAGCCTGAAGCTTGCGTCCTATTCGCCCAAGAATGCCGAGCGCACCCCAACGCCGTCGAGCTTTCATGAGACGCGCCAACTCAACGGCAATCTGATCGCCGATCCGTCGCTCCTGGAAGATTCCGCACAAGGTCCGCTTCCGATCATCTCGAAGGACGGCACATTGCCGATGACGGCTTATGGCCGTGCGTTCAATCGCAGCGACAAGCGGCCGAAGATCGCCATCGTCATCGGCGGACTCGACGTGGGCGCGAACGACACCGAACGCGCGCTCTCCTCGCTGCCGATTCAAGTGACGCTCGCCTTCTCGCCCCATTCGACCGAGGCGCAGAGTTTTGTCGACAAGGCGCGCGGCGCCGGGCACGAGGTGCTCGTTCAGGTGCCGATGGAGCCTTTCGATTTTCCGGAGAGCGATCCCGGTCCGCACGCACTCCTGGTCGCCGCGGCGAGCGATGAAAACGTCAAGCGCCTCGATTGGGCGCTGTCGCGGATGACCGGCTATGTCGGCGCCACAAACATCTTAGGAGGGCGCTTCCTCGGCGAGACAACCGCCATAGAGCCGGTGTTGGGCGAGCTCGCGAAGCGCGGCCTGCTCTTTCTCGATAACGGCGCGAGCTCGAGCTCGGTCGCAGGTACGGCGGCGCGCCATGCGCATGCGGCGTTTGCCGTGGGCACGCTCAGCCTCGACGCGGTCCAAACGCAAGCGGCGATCGACAAGAAGTTCGCCGAGCTCGAAGTCCAGGCGCGACAGGACGGTTTCGCGGTGGGCGTCGGTTCCGTCTATCCGGTGACCATTGCCCGCGTTGCCGAATGGGCGGCGCGTGCCGAAGCGCGCGGCTTTCACCTGGTGCCGATTTCCGCGTTGAGTTCGGTGCCGGGCGAATCCTCCGCCAATCCCCGCTAACGGACTTTCCCGCTCGCAAGCCGCGTGCTTCACTCGCTCACCATGAGCAAGCAGCCTAGCGATCTCCCTTACCGGCCCTGCGTCGGCATGATGCTGTTCAACCGCGAGGGCCAAGTCTTCGTCGGCAAACGCATCGATCAGACGCTCGAGGCCTGGCAGATGCCGCAAGGCGGGATCGACGAAGGCGAAAGCCCGCCCGCCGCCTGCTTTCGCGAACTGGAGGAAGAGGTGGGAACCAGGCGCGCCGAGATTCTGCGCGAGCATCCCGACTGGCTCACTTACGAGCTGCCGCCGCATCTCGTGGGCTTTGCGCTGGAAGGCAAATACCGCGGCCAGAAGCAGAAATGGTTCGCGCTGCGGCTTTTGGGCCCCGATTCCGAGATCAACATCGAGACGCCGCACCAGGAATTTTCGGACTGGAAATGGGTGCCGATCGGCGAGCTGATGCGCCTCATCGTTCCTTTCAAGCGCGATATCTACGCGAAAGTCGTCACCGCGTTCTCGGATTTGGCGAAGCCCTGATCCGTCCTCGACATAAGTAGCTTCACAGCTTGCGTGGTTTAGGGGGCGGAAGCTCGTCCGGTGTGCCCCAGCTCTCCATCCAGGCTTTGATTTCGTCCCAAGACACGCCTTCGCGGGATCGCTCGAAATCGGCGAGTCGTCGCGCGTCCTCCGCCATGATCTCCGGAGACCAGGGCCCTTGTCCGGCTGCGCGCATCGATTCACCCTCTGATGCTTACTTCGACCCCGTTCTCAGCCGCGCGCGCGCCGCCATGGCGCATTCTTCCTGAACCTTGAAGATGCGCGCTTGCGTGTCGGCGCCCAAGACGAAGGGATGCGGCTGGCCCGCGCGCCGCGCTTTCAAGAGATCGATCTTCTTGAACGCGTCGTCGAAGCTCGAATGGTTCGCCATCGGCACGTCCGCGTTCCTCGCCTGGGCGACTTTCGAGAACTTCTCCACCGAGTTCACATAGGTGGTGTAGTTCTGCTCCGACTGCGGAAAATTGAATCCGATCCCGCCCCAGAAGGCCGCGGTGTGCCGCTGAGCGCCGTCCTTGATCGGGATGATCAGCGAGATCGCGCCCGGCGTGTGCGGCGGGGTCTGATAGATCTCGATCGTGGTGTCGCCGAGCGTCAGCTTGTCGCCGTCCTTGACCGCCATGCCGCGCTTGGGCAGTGGCCCGCGATTGGTGCTGCCTGCGGGCGGCGGCTGCATGTGCTCGATCACGCCCCAATCGGTATCGCTCATCACGAGCGTCGCGTGGAATTTGTCGGCGAGATATTGCGCACCGCCGAAATGATCGTTGTGGGAATGCGTGATGACGACGTATTTGATCTGCGTCGGATCGAGGCCGAGCTTCTTCACGCCGCCTTCGACGAAGGTTTCCGCTTCGCGCGGATTGTCGAGCGTATCGATGACGATGATGCCGGCCGAGGTCGTGATCGCCCAGGCCGACACGCTCGGGATGCCGATGAAGTAGAGATTGTCGAAGATCTTCGCGGGCTCCGCCGAGTTGTTGGTGATCGGCGCGCCGCCGCCCTGTCGGAAATTGCACAGGCTCAAGGGGCTCTGGATATCGGAGCCCGCCGCCGCTTTCGCGGCCGCCATGTGGGCGTCGACGGTATCGGTTCCTTGCGCGCGTACGCCCGCGCCAAAAAAACCCAATCCGGCGATAGCCGCCGAGGCAAACAGGAATTTCACGAGATCGCTTTTGCGCATCGTCTCCTCCCGGGATCGTTGGAAGGAGGTTACTGCAACGCGCGCGAGGCTTCCAGCGAGCGGCGAGAGGCCGGTTCCCTCTTCCGACACCAGAAAATATACATGGCCCTGAATGTTTCCGGGTGGCGCTGCTCGAATTCGTGCCAGTTTTCGAGATCCGTCCCGTCGCGATCCGCAGGAAACATCTCGCGATACCTCTTGAGGGCGTCGGAAGCGAGATAGAAGCGCTCGAATGTAAGACAGAGCTGTCGCAGAACCTTTGCGATCTCCAGCGCGTCGAATCGGTGCTCTTCGACATGGAACAGAAGATCGCGGTAACCGCTCATGTGGTAATAGTCGCGGAACTTCGCGAGTTCGAGCAGAATCCCGCGATCCAAGAGCTTTGGTGACTCCCGCCGGAAGCTCAACATGCCCTCGCGATCGGAGGAGAAATTTCTCTTGCCGATCGCGTCGCGTGCCGCCGCCACCGCCCTTCGCCCGGCCTCACTGTAAAGTCCCAGGCGCATCAGGCCGCCCGGCTTCAGAAGTCGGCATAAAGCCGCCCATCCCGCGACCGGGTCTTGCAAGTGGTGGAGCACGCCGGTTGAGGAAATGTAGTCGAATCTTTCCTCGACTTGGCCCAGCTCGAGGATGTCGCCCTGTCTGAAAACGACATTATCGAGGCCAAGCGCCTGCGTCCGCATCGTCGCATAGGCAAGACTGTTGCGGCTCAAGTCGAAGGCGGTGACGGTTGCGTCGGAAAGGATCGTGGCGACCATTGCCGCCTCCTGCCCAGTGCCGCAACCGGGCACGAGAACCCTCGCCTTCTTCCCGCGCAACGGCCCCTCGGCTTCCACGCTGCACTGCCAGCTTCGCCAGTTCGCGACAAGTCTTTCCTTGGCGAACGTTTTCCACCGCGGATAGGGAAACGACTCGTATTGTTCCCTCACCTTTTCGGAGACCTCTTCACGAATTTGCGTGAGAGACAGAATCCGCGAGGCGGCGTTTTGGAGCGCGAAATGGTCGGCGATTTGCGTCTTCACCACGCTGCCCAGCGAATCCGACGATTGATAGCGTTCGAGAATCTGTTGCTCGTTCGTCAGCGTATGTAGCGGCTCATAGCAGGCGAGGAGCGCAATCGACGCCGCGTCGCCGGCGGTCTCTTCGCCGCTTTCGATCCTGTGACGCAGCTCGCCGATTCGTCTTCTTTCTTCGCTCGTCACGTCGAGGATGAAATCGGTCGCGAAAGCGTAGTGCGACAACGCGCAGGCAAGCGTGGTGTGTTTTTCGGCCGTCAGCCGGACGCCCAGATCGCTCCAGAGATGCCGCCGAATGTGGGTGACGAACTCTTCGAACAGCGGATCAAAGGGCAGGAGGTTCCTCAAGCCCTCGAGAAACAAGGGGCTGAATAACGGCCCAAAGTCGCGAAGATTCTCGAAGAACGCCCGGTTCGATGGCTCGAAGCCACGCCGCTCTGCCAGGCTGAAGGCGGCATGGAAATCGGGTTCGGCCACCACCAGGCTCCACCAAAACCGGCTCGCTTTCGTGCAGTCGAGATCCGGCGTGCGGAAGCAGGCGACCAGCGCGCTCGCAAAGTCCGCGCTGTAATTGGCGGCAAGCGCGCTGCCGGCAAGATCGACGAATCTCTCCTTGTACGAACGAATGTTCGCGCGGGCTTTGATCGCGTGGGCGTAACAGAAGATCGCTTGCAGCACGTCCTTATCGGCCAGGCGGAGCTCCGCCATTGTCGCGAGGGCCGCATGATCGTCCGCGCGCTTGCGCAGAGCTTGCGCAAGATAGCGTTGGGCTTCATCGGCTTGCCCGCGCTTGATGGCTTGCTCGGCCATGCCGCGCAGCTTTTCCGATCGCGTGTCGCGCTTCCCCATCGTGATCGATGCTCGACTTATTCGTTTCCACCGACCACGGCTTTGGACAAGCGGCCCGCGGTTGTCATACTCAAATCCACAACTAGAAGGAGTCCAATCCCTACACCGTTCGCCATACAAGGGTATAACGGACATATATGTTTGACATATTTGACACATTTTGGCATAAATTAAGCCGGTCGGGGCACGAGCGGGTTCAAAGAGGCTGTTACCTAGGGTCTCCCCCCGAGAGTAGCAGTCTCATGACTTCCTGGCCGGAAGACTACGAGCGTGCCTCGACCACGCACGCAAAGAGAGACCGAAGGAGGCAATCGCCGCCCACAGCCCACTGAACTGTTTGCGCGCACCGCGTTCCGGGGGACGGAACGGCGCGTCCAAGGGGAAAGCACGAGGCGGTAGCACCGGATGCGATCGCTCGTGGAATGGCATCAAACGGGGGAGAATCCCATGAATTGCACGACGTCACGCGCGAACGCGTTTGGCGCAAAGCTCGCCGCCCTTTTGGGTACGGCGTCCTTGTTCACGATTGCTCATGCCATCGGGGCGCAAGCCCAACCGGTCGCGCAGGCTCAGACCGCGCAGGGAGAGGAAATACCGGAATCGGTCCTCATCACGGGTTCGCTGATTCACGGCGCGACAGCGGTCGGCGTGCCGGTCACGAACCTCAACCCTCGGGACTTTACGACGACCGGCGCTCTCACCACCGCCGACCTGTTCAAGAATATTCCGGCTGCCAATACGCCGCCGACGACGACCGGGGTGGAATCCGGCGCGCGCATCGAGCGCGCACAGCGCGTCAACATCCGCGGCCTCGACATCGCGGGCGGCACGCGCTCGCTCCTGATGGTCGATGGCGTCCGTGTCCCCCCGCAGGGCAATGGGCTTTGTGAGCTCGATCCCTCGATCATTCCGGAACTCTCACAAGACCGCATCGATGTGCTGGTGGATGGCGCGTCGGCGACTTACGGCTCGGATGCGATCGCCGGCGTGATCAACATCATCTTGAAGCGCAACTTCGACGGCGCGGTCACCCAGGTCCGCTACACCACGGGAGCGGGCGGCAAGAACCGCTATGCCGCGTCGCAATTGTGGGGCCGCACCTGGGACGGAGGCGATATCACGCTGTCCTACGAATGGTATGACGACGCGCCAGTGAAGGGGAATTTCCAGTCCAAATACACCAACAATTACAGCCCATGGGGCTTCGACAATCGCATCCCGCTACAGTCGTCGCTGCCCGGCACGATCGCTATCGGCGCGCCGAGCTCGAGCCTAGGCACGCTCTGCGCCAACTGCTTCGCAATCCCACACGGGACCGGCGGCAATTTCAGCCCCGGCGCGTCCGGTGTCGGTCCCGCGGCGCCCTTCAGTGCGTCGACTCTAAATTGGTCGGCTTTCAGCACCGGCGCGAATTCCGGGACGAACGGCACGAGAAACGAGTTCGATCCTTATCTGATCGCCTACTACGACGCCGCGCAGCAGAGGAACGGCGGCGCCATCACCGTCGATCAGCAGCTTACCAAGGATATTCAGTTCTACGGCGAAGCTTTCTACAGCAATCGTCGCGCCGAATTTCTCAATCCATCGAACTTGAGCCCGTCGTCGACGAACGATCTCCTTGTCGGCGTACCGACGTTCAATCCCTATTATCCGACCGGCGGCGCGCCGACGAATTTGCGCGTCGCCTACAATCTCTCCGTCGAGATGCCGCCCTTCAGTTTCGCCTATGAAGTGGCCGACCGCTACCTTGCCGGCGTCCATGTTGCGCTCCCGTTCGGCTGGAACGGCGATCTCTACTATTCCGAATCCTTCGACACGAGCTACGACCACGTCGCCAACACGGTGAACCGGAGCGCCGTTTCCGCGGCCTTGGGCTGGACCCTTCCCGCCGGCGGCCCCGTTGGCACGGCACCAGGGATCGCGACCTGGACGAAGCCTGCCAACATCCCCTATCTCAACCTCTTCTGCGACGCGACCCAGTTCCAGTGCAACGATCCCAGAACGCTCGCATACATGACGGCGTTCCGCAGCTTCAACGAGCGCATGTGGATCAACGAGAAGGGCGCCAAATTCGACGGGCCGATCTTCGATCTGCCGGCCGGGACGCTGCGCGGCGCCGTCGGCGGCACCTACGACAGCTACAATCTCAATTTCGTCGCCTACGACACGACCGGCTCGCCGACGCTGATTGCGCCGATGCTCCAGGAGTCGCTCCATCGGCAGGTATGGGCCGGGTTCGCGGAGCTGAACATCCCCGTGTTCAGCGACACGTTCAACTTACCTGGATTCCGCAAGATGCAGATCGCCGCCTCTTGGCGTCATGATCAGTACAGCGATTACGGCGGCACCAGCAATCCGAAGGTTGCGCTGGACTGGATGCCGTCGGAAGCCGCGGGCGTGACGCTGCGCTTCTCCTGGGGCTCGAACTTCCGCGCGCCGAGCTTTGGCGAAACCTCCAACCTGACCAAATTCGCCTCCAACGCCTGGAATGCCAAAGATCTCCAGAACCAGGCTACGGACGTAGCCATCGGCAGCCCAGACCGAGGTTCGGGCGCCGACAGACTCATCAATCCGTCCGCTACAAATTCGATTCCGGGGCTCGTCGGCTATACGGGAAGCTTGCCCCCCGGCGTCGCCTTCCTCGGCACGGCGGGCAACGCCAATTCGATGGGCTTCCGCAACTATCTCAATACCTCGGGGCAGGTTCTTCACCCCGAGCAGTCGATCAATTACAGCGTCGGTGCGGAGTTCGCCCCATCACTCTTCCTCAAGGGACTCGATATCCAGGCGACCTGGTACAGCATCAAGATCAACAACACACTGAACCTCTTCGCCAATCCGACGACCAATTCGTTCAACCAGGGCTCTCTCGGGTTCTCCTATCTCGTACCGACCGATTTTGCCTTCCTGCATACGGCGTCGGGCGACAGCCGCTGCCATGACAACACGCGACCGTCCGATACCACCGGCTTCGGCTGCCCGGAATTCGAAGCGGCGGTGCAGGCACTCTTGAACAACGGGAGAAATGCCATCCCGCAATCGGTCTTGACCCGAGCGCTGTGGCTCAACGATGGCGGCATCTTCAACAAAGGCTCGCTCCATCAACAAGGCATCGACTGGAACGCGAGTTATGATTTCGATGCCGGCGATTTCGGCGCCTGGAATGTCGGTGTGGTGGGAACGATGTATCTGCACCAAACCATCAATTTCCCGATTGACACGCTGTTCCCGGGCAATGCGGCAGCGCCGTTCGGTGCCGACTCCGTCGACGTGTTTCATCAAACGCTGGCGCCCGTGGGCAATGTCGCGCAGCAGGGAGTCGAGACACTGCCCCGAGTCCACTACCGGGGTCGTGTCGGTTGGAGCAACGGACCATGGTCCGTGACCGGCTTCATGAATTACGATTCCCACTACTACCACACGCAACAGTCTCCGCCGAACGTGAACGGTCAATGCTCAACGCCGCAGGGCAGCAACGGCGGTGGGACCTTTCCTTGCGCGATCTCGGGTTACGAAAACATCATTCCTTCCTTTTACACCTTCGATCTTTCAATTGGCTACGCCACCGGTGACACGCCGGCCAATCCCTATCTGCGGAACGTCGGAATCCAGCTCGTGGTGCAGAACATCATGGATAGGCACCCGCCCTTCCAATACAGAGTGAGCACGGGCGGCGGGAATCCGTCGGCCTTCGACATCATCAAGAGCGATCAAGGCCGCTTGATATCGGTCATCGTCACCAAGGACTGGTAAGAAGGAGTTCTTGGGGGCGGTGAATTGGCTCAATTTGCGGCGGTCTTCGGCGCCGTTTCCTGTTTCTTGAATTCCGCCATGAAGGCTTGCAGCGAATCGACGGATGCGATCTGCTTGGCGAGATCGCGGAAGGCGACGCCCTGCTGATCGATCTTCTCGGTCACCACGGCAAAGGCCTTTGCGTCGGGCGAGGCGTTCATCTTCGCCGAGTAGCGCTGACGCAGGCGCGTCAGCGCCGCATCGTTGCCGGCGAGCGAATAGGCGACGGCAGCACGCATCACATCCGCGCGCTCCTCGTCCGAGAGCGGCGTGTTCGCGTTCCAGCGCTCGCCGAGCGAATCCTCGGTCTTGGTCCCCGCGACCGGCCAATTGCCCGATTCCCAGTAGATGTCGGAGCGCAAGCGTTTGGCTGCGGGCGTATCGTCATCAGCGACAAGATCGACGGCCGCGTCGAACTGCTTCAATCCCGAGAGCGCGCGCGCCTCCAAGAGGCGACGCTGCTCGATGATCTCTTCGGGAAGCCGGCTCTCGCGCGTGTCCTTGATCGCAGCCAAGGCCTCCTTCGGCTTGTGGTCGAGGAGGTAGATCATGGCGAGCTTGGTGGCGACCACCGCGCGTGCCACGCCCTCCAGGCGCTGGGTGACTTGGTGATTGAGCAATTGCTCGGCGGGGGCCAGGAGATCGATCGCCACGAGCTTGTCGCTCAAGCGGCGGATCAGCTCGTCGCCGTCTCGCCCGATGGGGGTGAGCTCGATGAAGTCGTAATAGAGCGCCAGTGCCTCAACCGGCCGCATGGAATCGGCCTTGCCCCCCAGATAGAGATCATAAAACGCGCGACGCATGTCGTCCTGCGCGTCGCGCGCGAGCTCGGCGTTGGGGAAGTTGATCGCGGCAACGCGTAAGACGCTCAAGCCTTCGCGCCATTTGCTGTCGGCGAAATAGAGTGATCCCAGTTTGCGAAGCGTCGTCAATTCGAGGTCGTCGCCGCGCCAGCGGAAACGCAGCTTCTCCAGCGCCTCGATCGCGTCGGCGGATTTGATCTTCTTGGCGCCGAGCTCCGCCTCTACGCGGGCATAGCTCGCCCGTGCGGCAATCGGCGGGTAATCCGTCTCTTCGAGCGTCTTCAATCGCGAGATCGCCTCGTTCGCATGCCCTTGGGCGGCAAGAAGCCGTGCCTGATAGAGCCGCGCCTCGACCGACTTCCGTGGAGAGAGCTCGGGCGAAAGCTGATCGAGCGCATCATTGGCGCTCGCGAGGTCGCCTTGGGCCAAGCCTGTCTCGGCACGCGCCAGGCGGGCTTGCGTCTGCCACGCTTCGGGGTACCGGCGCAGAACCGCCTGGGCCGTCAAGAGGTCGCGCCGGGCATCGGCCCAATCTCCCAATTTTGCCTCCGCCATGCCGCGCCACAGCGCTGCATGGGGATCTGCACCGAGCACGCCGCTTCCGAGCGTGGCGCGCGCATCGGCGTAGCGTCCCATCATGTATTGCGCGACGCCCTTCATCGCTTCCAGCGACGGATCGTTGGCGAATTTCTGATCGGCCGATTGGATCAGCTCGATTTCGCCCAAAGCTTCGGGCGCAAGCTCGTGCGTCAGGAGGAAACGCGCCAAGCGAAGACGATTGTTGTTGCCCTGGCTCTCGGGCACTTTGGCGATCGCAGCGCGCAGATTATGGATCGCGGCGTAGGGGTTTGCGTCGTTTGACCTTCCCCATTGGAGAAAGTCGATGAAGGCGGGTCCGTCCTTGCCCTTCTCGACCTGGAGCACGGGAGCGGCATCCGTCCCCGACGCGGCCGAGAGCGCGAGCCCGATCGGACGCGAGAAGGTCACGATTTCGTTCTCGACCCGAGCGGAGATATCATCCGTATAAGGAATTAACGCCAAGCCAGCGGCGGATGCGAGGGCCTGCAGCTCGACGAAGCGTTTGGGCGTGAGCACGCCTTTGCCGACGCGTCCGGGGACGATGACGAGATGATCTCCGGCGTCGGGATCATCGAGCGCGATCACGCGCGCGGCGCCCGGGAGCGAGGCGGTCAGTATAGTCTTGCCGTCCGCGCCTTGCCGCGTGAAGGCCACGGTATCGGGCGGTGCAGCGGCGGTACGCGAGAGATTGACGGTAAGCGCGGAATCGTTTTCCGAAACCGCGGCAAGAAGCGGGGCTTTCAGCACCAGCTTCAAGACGGCGGAGCCTGGCACCGAAGGCGCATCGGCCTTGTCGATAAGCGCGACGAGCGGCGACAAGAGCGTCGCCGGATCAAGAGCGGGGTGTCCTTCCAATACGATCCACAACGTCTCCCCGCGCAAGAAAACTGCGACGGCGCGACCGCGCGCGGCCGGGAAATGAATGGCGCCGCCATCGCGTGTCGGTTCCGCGCTCGGCGCAAGCGTCTGGTTGGGATTTGGCGGCGTTCGCGCAGCCGGCGCCTGGCCATCGCGGGGCGTCGCGGCAACCGTATCCGCACCCTTCGATGAGGCTGAAGACAGAGGGGTGAGGGAGAGAAGCGCGTTGCTGATCCCGGGTGGCACGTAAGCCGACGCGTCGGTCTTGGGCGCGAGCACGTCGATGGCGATCTTGTTGCCGTCGCGGAAATCGTGGAACGAGGATTCCGGATCGGTTTCGAAGTCTACGACCGTCGCCGTTCCGTCGAGGCGCCAGCCGGCGCTCTTCACCCAGGGAGGAGAGCGCGTCTCGAGCATGGAGAAATCCGGCCGCGCCGCGGTCTCGAAACGGATCGAGATACGGCCTTGTCCCGGATAGGTCGTATAGGTGACCTGCTCGGGCCAGTCGAACACAAGCCGCGTGAAGTTCGAATATTCGCCAACCCGGACCTTGATCCCCGGCAGCTGTGCGACGTTGGGCAATTCCTTCTTCGGCGGGGGCGGAGGTACGGGCAGATCGGGCGGCACGCCCTTGAAGCTGTCGGGCACGAGATCGATGGCAGTGAGATTTCCCTGCGTGGAATTATGCAGAGCGACGGGGCTTGCCAGCGCGAAGCGGTAGGTGAGGCCGTCGTCGTCCCGCCGGCCGGAGGTGACATAGGGTTTAAGCCGCGCGATCAAACTTTCCGGCGTCATATCGATGCTGCGGCCGAGCTTGATCGTCAGCACTCCGTCGGCGACCGAAGCGCTCACCGGCGTCGCCTGACTGAAGCTGAAAAGCATGCGCGCATAGCCGGGCGCAGTGTTGATGCTGACGGCGTCTTTCGCTGCCGGCGCGGTTTGCGCGTGGGCAGCCGGCGCTTGCCCAAGCGCAGCAAGCAAAATCGAAACGGCGGCGACGTTCACCCGCATGAAGTCTCAGCCTCCGGGCGGGGCGGAAGGCTGGGCGGTCGCCGGTCCGCGCGCGGCGGTCCCGGGCAGAGCAGGGGCAGGTGCAATCGCCGCGGCTGTGGCGGCCGCGGTCTCCGATGTCACCTTGTAGCGGCCGGCGAGCTCGACCGTGAGCTTCTGGGCGACTTCGGCTGGAAGGGCCGAAAGAATGCCGGCCATGACGTCGGCCTTCATCCGGCCGGCGACGCCGATGCGAACGGAATCATCAAGCGAGGTGAAGATGCGCGCCGCGTCCTTCGGCTTCATCGCGCTGTAGACTTTCACCAGCCCATCGAGCTGCTGGGTTTCCATCTGCTCGCGCTGGCCCATCATCGACTCGATCTTCGCCTGCAGCGCTTTCAGCTGCGCGATCTTGTCGTCGACGCGCTTTTCGGTGGCGGAAATGACGCTGGCCTTCAATTCGAGCTGGCGTTGGCGGTCTTCCAGCGAATCCCGACGGTCGGCAAGGCTGGTGAGCACATCCATTTCGGCCGAGCTCACACCTGCGCCCGCGAGTTCGGGGGGCAGATCGTCGGCCGGACGCGCGCGCTCTGCCGCGGCGGCCGCGGATTTGAGTGCGGGCTTGGGGAGTGCCGCGTTAATCGCTGCGAGAGGATCGGATGCGGGTTTGGGCGCTGTCTGATTGCCCGCCGGCGCAGCGGCAGCAGGCTGAGCAGCTGGCGCGGCCGGCGCAGCCGCGCCGGGCGGAGTCGCGGCCGGAGCTGCGCTCGCGCTGAAGGCAAGTCCTGCCGCTTTGAGCACAAAAAGGATGGCGCCGACGCCGATGACGGCGGGCAAGAGCCGCACATCGCCATTGCGCGCTTGTTTCTTGGGAGCTGTCTTCTTCATAAGTTTTCCTTGGCTCAACGGACCGCGCGCAGGGCTTCGCCCGGCGAGCTTACGCTCTTGCGCTGCGGCATTGCCGCCGCCCGCGCCGCTTCGAAACGGCCGGCAATGCGTTCGCCCGCGGAGGAGAGCAGGGCCAATTCATCGGCAAGGGCACGCGCTTGGCCGACATTGCGCGCCAATTTCTCATCGGCTTCCTTTGCCGCGCCGCGCAGTCCCGCAAGGCTTGCCTGCGCCGCGCCGATGGCGGAGTTCAGCGCCGATATCGTGCCGGCGAGCCCGGCCTGGTCTGTCCGCAGCGCCCTGATGCGCTTTTCAAGACGCGCGCAGAAGAAGATGGTCGCTATCAAGAGAGCCGCAAGCGTTGCTTCGACGATCAATGAGACGGGAAGTCCGGTGGCCATGGCTCTTGTCCTTTAGATGATGCGCGCGGCATCGGGACGCTTGACCGCGCCCTCGACGCGGACGGCGACGGACGAACCCATGCGTCCCATGCGTCCCGTGAGGAGCGGTACGCCGCCGCAGCGGAGCTCGATCGGCGAGTCGGGACTGGCGTTCAGCATGATCGTCTGCCCGACCTCGAGGTTCATGATCCGATTCAACGGAAGACGCTGCTCGTCCAAGATGGCGTTGATCTCGACCCGCGTTGCCCACAGCTCGGTCGCGAGATGGCTCTCCCAGATCGAATCGCGGCCGAACTTCTCGCCCATGAACTGCTGCAACAGGAGCTTGCGGATCGGCTCGAGCGTCGCATAGGGGAGCATCAGCTCGATGCGTCCGCCGCGATCTTCCATGTCGATGCGAAGCTTGACGAGGATGGCGGCATTGGCCGGGCGCGCGATCGCTGCAAAGCGCGGATTGGTCTCTAGCCGGTCGAGTACGAAGTTCACGGCCGACAGCGGCTCAAATGCCTGGCACATGTCGGAGAGGATCACTTCGACCATGCGCTGCACCAGCGTGCGCTCGATCGTGGTGTAGGGCCGTCCCTCGATGCGCATCGCAGCGGTGCCGCGGCGTCCGCCCAAGAGCACGTCGACGATCGAGTAGATGAGGTTGGAATCGACCGTGAAGAGCCCGTAATTGTCGAGCTGCTCGGCGCGGAACACGGCAAGGATGGCGGGCAGCGGAATCGAGTTCAGATAATCGCCGAAACGGATCGAGGTGATGTTGTCGAGGCTGACCTCGACATTATCGGAGGTGAAATTGCGCAGGCTCGTCGTCATCAGCCGCACCAGGCGGTCGAAGATGATCTCGAGCATCGGCAAGCGTTCGTAGGACACCAGCGCCGAATTGATGATCGCGCGGATGCCCGATTTATCCTGCGCCTCGTTCTCGCCGACGTCGAAGCCGAGAAGCGAGTCGATCTCGTCCTGATTGAGGATGCGCTCTTGGGTGCCGCCGGGCGCGGCGTTGGCCTGAAGAGCGCCATCGCCGCTAGCCGCCGTATCCCCTTCGCTCGCGAGCTGGCCGCCGCCTGGCGTGTTCGCGGGATCCGTTTCAGGGGCGTCGTTGGTTGGGTCAGCCATGAGAATATCCGAAGTTGACGATGTCGATCACTGGACGATCATTTCCTTGAGCAGCACGTCGCGCACGGGCGTCGGGGCGACCGCGAGGTTGACGCGCCGCAGAAGCTCTTCCTTCAGCCGCATCACGCCGGCCGAGCCGCGCACGTCTTCGACGCGCAGCTCGCGCAAGTAGGTCTGGAATTGATCCACGACGCGTGGCAGCACCGGCTCGATCGCGGCTTTCGCTTCGGCCTTCTCGAGCTCGAGCGATACGGAGAGCTTCAGATAGGCCGGCGTTGCGTCGGTGCTCTGGATGTTGACGATGATGTCGGGGACATCGAAGAAGGCAGCTTGTGCGGGCGGCAGATTGGCTGAGGTCGTGCGCACGCTCTCAGCACCTGCTTGCGCGTCCTTTGCGGTCGAGCCCATCAAAAAATAAGCGCCCGCTCCGCCACCGCCGAGCACGACGAGAAGCGCGCCCGCCGCGATGAGCTTCTGCTTGAGCGGCAATTTCAAGATGACGAGCGGATTGGCGAAGCGGGCAATGCCCATCACGGGCGCAAGGATGCGTCCGACGAGACCGGCCTTCTTCGTCTTCTTGGGTTCGGCTTCCGCCCCTTCCTCCGCCCGGGCTTCATTTTCGTCTTCATCTTCGTCCGGGGGCGGAGCTTCCGCCTTCGGTTTAGCCGCCATGAGCGCCTCGCGAGGATCGAGCCAAATTCGAGCTGAAAATTAGGCGCGCTTGGTTAAGGACTGGTTCAGCGAATAGGAAAAACTTGCCGCATCGGGGCCTTTGGGTGCCGGGCGGGCGTTGCCGGCATGGCGATAAAACCCACGGAATCGCTCGATTTTCCCGATGGCACGGCGCGTGCACCTTCCGCGTCCGAGGAAGAGAAGGGCCCGAGAAGCGGGCGTAGCACGTGGAAAACACTTTTCTTGTGGGCCTCTCCCAGCAGATGGCCGCGAACCGCTCGATGGAGGTCATCGCGAACAATCTTGCGAACCTCTCGACACCCGCATTCAAGCGCGAGTCCGTTCAGTTCGAGCAATATCTCGTGCCCGTCCAGGCAACCGAAGCCGAGGGCGGCGGCACCGTGAACGTATCCTTCGTGCTCGATAAGGGAGTTTCGCGCGATACCTCCGAAGGCCGCTTCGAATCCACGGGGTCGCTTCTCGACATGGCGATCTCGGGTCCCGGCTATTTCGTCGTTCAGACGCCCAATGGCGATCGTTACACGCGCAACGGCCATTTCCGCTTCGACGACCAGGGCAATGTCGTCACCGAGCAAGGCTTTCAGGTGCAGAGCGATGGCGGTG
>WNFL01351259.1_pt3 | contig 23911 bp, 18 predicted proteins | sample 5400361 | NCBI WGS metagenome assembly WNFL01 (sample SAMN13153351, study PRJNA577476) | soil metagenome | isolation source: 40 cm soil on Douglas fir-dominated hillslope | place: USA:California | collected 2013-09-17
CTTGAGCACCGGAATTTTCTCTACTGCTACGCGCCCGTCCTCAGCCTCGCCGCAAACTTCCCATCCACTATGGCTCGCCAACAATGCGCACAGGCCACGTCGCACGACCTCATGGTCGTCAGCCACTAATATGCGAAAAGGCATAAGGTTACCTCCCGGTGACAGCGAGACGTCGGCAGCGAGACGTCGATGTCCCCCCCTTAGATGCAAAAACTATAGGGGTCGTCTGGCAGGCCCACAAGCATTATCCCAAGAAGAAAACCTGATGGTATGGCTCGTAACGCCTCTACCTTTGCCCCCCGGAGGCAAGCCGGGAGCTGGATCAAGGTCGAAAGATCTTCAAAGATTAAAGATCTCTCAAAGAGCAGGGCAAACATGGTCAAAGTCAAACATGGTCAAAATTGATCAAAAATACGAACCATGCTAATACACCGATCTTTCTCGCCCCCTACACGACTCAACCGATACACGGGATGGGGCCGAGCAACTACCCTTAGTGTAAGGAAAGAAGAACATCGAAAGGGTATGCCCATGAGAAACCAAGAAACGCCCGTATAGCCGCCCGCCTAGGGGTATTGTTGACCGAGCCGAAAGTTCGGGCTGAGATTGGCGATTTTCTGAAGCACAGGGTTAGCTCGATCGCTGACAAAGCCAGTGACCGGTACGACGAAACAGTTCATCGCATGGCAGCAGCAAGAGATGCTCTGAGGGGCAAGCCGCCGTGGCGCTCTCGCATGGTGGGTTTCCTGGCGGGTGTGGGCGTAGGAGCTGGAATTGGAATTCTGCTGGCACCCAACTCCGGCGCGCAAACACGTGGAGCGGTTCGCCGGAAAGCGGTTGAAATCAAGAATGGAGTTGTGGAGTCGGCATCGACGGTGAAGGCTAGTTTTGGCCGGCCCGCCATGAGCATGGCGCAAACCGGCAGGGAAGGATGACGTCGCTGGTGAAGAAGTTGGTGCGAATCGAAGTTGGTGCGAATCGAGGAGCGGCCGTTGGCGGAGAGCCAGGCAGTGGGGTCTCTTGGCGCATTCCAGCAAAGTCTTTCGCCTCAAGAACATACAGTATATGCAGTATAGCTTGTTCCAGCGTGAAACGTGTAGGTTGTACTTAAATCAGTTTCGCTGTTGTCGCTCGCTCTCGCGGCGTGCGGATTCATGCGGCGAGTGCGCGGAGGTGAGGAGGAAGAAAAGAAATGACGACGAAAATCTTAATAGCCGACGATAACGCGCTGATTCGTGGAGGGCTGCTCAGGTTGCTACAAACCCATGCGGATTGGGAAGTCTGCGGAGAAGCTCGAGATGGGCAGGAGGCGGTCGACAAGAGCCGTGAGCTAGATCCAGATGTGGTTGTGCTCGATTTCCTAATGCCAGGCCTTAATGGTATCGAAGCCGCCCGGGAGATATCCGACGTTTGCCCTGGTACTCCGATCTTGATGTGGACCATGTACTTGACGGCTGAGCTCTGTGAAGCGGCCCGCCTCGCAGGCGCCCGAGGAGTGCTAGCGAAAGGTAACGTAGGCGAGTTGTTCAGCGGCCTTGAAACCGTCCTCGAAGGCGGCACATTCTTTGCGCCTGTTCACTAAACCGGACGTCACTAACCTGATCGGTTGATGGCGAAAGCCTCCAGGCCTTAGAGGAACGTGTGGCGGGAATCTACAGGGTTTGTGGGATTGTGCAGACCGATTGAACCCCCTAACATTAAGAAACTTGCAAGTTTGCGTACGCCACGCTAAGTCTGCGCCTGCTTTAGTCTGCCCCCTGGATTTGCAACTGAGGGGGGATAGAGAGGGGTACCCTGGATGTTTAAGACTATTTTGCAAATGAGTTTTAAAGGGGTCGTGTGCGCGACACTCCTGTACACACTGGCTCGCGCCGATTCAATCGAGCTCCGGGACGGCCGTCATCTCCAGGGGAAATATCTGGGTGGAACGACGACAGCGATTGGGTTTATGACAGACAGGGCGATTGAGTATTTTCCAATCTCCAATGTACTGGTTTTAGTTTTTGACAGTGCAAACGTGGGGTATCGGCCAAGCGGATTTGGCCTGAATCCTACACGGGTCAGACACACACCAAAAGGGCGAAGAGGCACAAACGTGCGTCATGTCACTGTGGTGTCTAACTGAGCAAGCGCCAGTAGAGAAGACTTTCGTCCTACGCGGCGGATGGAGAACGAGATGAAACGAAGATCATCAGAAGAAGGGAGAAATATTTCGCCTGAGGAAATCGGAGAAGATCTTGACGGCAATGATCAGTCCAGTGCCGGTCAGTCAGGCGGATCCCAAGGGCTATCACGACAAGCCGAGGCGGCTGCTGAGAGCGTGGAAGAACTCGCTGACTCCGGGCAAGCGTTTGAAGCTGATGCAGTAGCAGGTGTCGAGGAAGCGGCAGACCATCCGGAAAGGCCCGCGCGCACGCACGCCAATTACGAGCTTAACCAGCATTTCAGGCGATGAAGAGACAGCCCCACCGAGATAACACTGCGCAGATAACACTACAACTGAGACGTAGACTAGCAATCAGCTCGGCAGGCAGTTGGCGGTTTTGGACGTCGATTAGGCCGTCGCCTTATGTCTCTTGGGAGACAGGTTGGTTGCAGGGAATCGTCACCTCAACCAGCGTGCCAGGATGGGCATTTACGACTCGGAGATCCCCACCCAATTCCCGAGCCCGTCCTCTCATTCCCACCACCCCGACGCCGGCACGGCCGTTGCGCAACTCTCCAATCGGTTCGTCGACCCCCTTGCCATCGTCTCGAACCGTGATCTCCACCTGGCCGTCCTTTTGAGTGACGGATACCCATCCATTGCGCGCTCCGGAGTGACGAAAAACGTTCGTCAGAGCCTCCTGAACGATACGGAACACCGCAGTCTCTAAGTCCGGGCCAAGCCTCGGAAAGTCCGAAGGTTGCACGTTGAGAAAAGTCTGAATATGGCTACGGGCCGTAAGGCCATCGAGATACCACCGAAGCGCGGACTGCAGCCCAACTTCGTCCAGCAGCGGAGGGTGCAAGAGATGGGATAAAGTGCGGATTTGTTGAATGGCGCCATCAATGAGCCCGGCTGCTTCCGTTGCCGCATCGTTCTTGGAGTCAACGGAGTCTTGAGCAATGATTCCGTCGATCATCATCTTGGCCGCAGCAAGCTCTTGACCTAGGCCATCATGCAAATCCCTGGCGATGCGCCGCCGTTCCTGGTCTTGTGCCGCGATCAGCCGATTGGAGAGCTGGCGCAGCTCCACATTGAGGGCTTCCATCTGCTTTGACTTGCGGTGAAGTTCCGCGAAGATGCTGACTTTTGCGCGCAGCAACTCCGGAACCACGGGCACGGAGATATAGTCGACCGCCCCCCGTTGATACCCCTTCAGTCGATCCACGTCGGTCATGTGAACCGCCGAAACAAAAATGATCGCTGTCTTCTGAAATCGCGGGTGTTGGCGAATAATCTCTGCCAGCTCGAAGCCGTCCAGGTCGGGCATGCTGACATCCATCAGCACGACAGCAACGTTGGCCTTCAAGAGACATTCCAATGCTTCCGTGCCAGAGTGGGCCTTGATGAGATTCTCGTCAAGGTCGGCAAGCATGACTTCATATGTCAAAAGTTTAGAAGGCTGGTCATCCACCATCAGGATGTTGACCTTCTCGCGCCCGCTCATCACATTCCTCTCCTTCTGGGCATCCTTTGCGTCGGCTGGTCTTAATATTCATCATATTCCCATCGTCCCGGAGATGGTCCGGAAAACGATCGAATTACCGATGAAGCCACATTCGCAGAGCCGAAAGGAGCTGGTCTGTGTTCACGGGCTTGGCCAGATNTCGAGACACTTTTCTCGGTCGCCCTTCATTGCCTTAGCTGTAAGCGCAACAATCGGGAGACGACGCAAGGCGGGATTTTGTCGAATGACTTGCATCGTTTCGTAGCCATCCATTTCCGGCATCATGACGTCCATCAATGCGATGGCCACATCTGGGGTTGAGTCAAGAATCGCAATCGCTTCGCGGCCGGTACCGGCGGTCAGCACGGACATCCCCCGGCGCTCTAATACGCTGCTGAGGGCGAAAATGTTGCGTACATCATCATCGACGACCAATACCTTCTTTCCGATCAGGGCATCGTCCGAGCGATGCAGGCGGTCCAGCATCTTTTGTTTCTCTGGCGGGAGATCGGCAAGGACGCGATGCAAGAACAATGAAGTTTCATCCAGAAGCCGCTCGGGAGACTCCACACCCTTCACGATGACGCTGCGAGCGAGATCATGAAGCCGCGCATCCTCTTCCGGAGAGAGCTCCTTGCCGGTGAAGACAATAACCGGAAGATCGCGGAGGGATGCCTCTTGCGCAAAGTGTTCTAAAACCTCAAACCCGGAAATGTCCGGCAGACTCAGATCCAGTACGACGCAATCAAACTGTTGTTCTTTTACTGCTGCGAGGGTTTCTGCCCCTGTCGATACAATCGTTACGTCAATGTCATTCGAGCCCAGGAGTTCCCGAATGCTCAATTGCTCGGCTGCGTTGTCTTCCACAACCAAGAGCCGCCGGTTGCGAGGCATCGCATATTCCTTGACGCGCGACAGCGCCGCCTCCAACTCCTCGGCAGTAGTGGGTTTTGTGACAAAACTGAAAGCTCCTCGCGCCAAGCCATGGCGGCGATCTTCATCGAGCGTCAGCACCTGCACCGGGATGTGCCGGGTTCCTGGATCTTGTTTCAAATGATTCAGCACTGTCCATCCCATCATGTCGGGCAGAAATACGTCCAAAGAAATCGCGGATGGATGAAATTCGCGCGCCAAGGCCAAGGCTTCCGCGCCTTTCATGGCGACCAGAACCTTGAAGCCGAGGTCACGGGAAAGGTCGCATATTACTCGAGCATAGTGAAGGTCATCCTCGACAATCAGCAATACGAAATCCCCAGGCTGCAAATTCTCCCGGTCATCCACAACACGCTCCACCCTAACCTCCGCGGTCTTGGTCGCGAACAGGTGGAGCGGCGCATTCGCAACAAGCGGTTTGCCGTCGTGCGCCGACGATGTTGTAATAAGAGGACTAACGTAGGTCTGCGGCAGGTAAAGCGTGAACGTACTGCCTTTGCCGGATTCACTACGCAATTGAATTTCACCGCCCAGCAAGGCTGCCAGTTCTCGGCTGATGGCGAGGCCCAAGCCGGTGCCTCCGTACTTGCGGCTGGTACCGGCATCCGCTTGTTGGAACGCCTCGAAGATGATGCGCTGTTTCTCCGACGGGATACCGATACCCGAGTCCGATACCTCGAAAGCAACTACAGAGGCGGCTGCGCTCAGGATCGGATGGTTGGCGTTCCACCCAGTCGCGGAGGCAACCACGGACAATCGCACACCACCATGCTCGGTAAACTTGAAAGCGTTCGACAACAGGTTCTTGAGCACCTGTTGCAGGCGCTTGGAATCCGTCACCAAACTGCGCGGAAGATTCTGGTCCACCTGCACTTCGAAGGAAAGCCGCCGATTGTCGGCTTCATGCCGGAACGGACGACCCACCATATCCAGGAGGCTGGCGAAGAATACTTCTTCTGCGTCCACGGAAACGGTGCCGGATTCGATCTTGGACAGATCCAGAATGTCGCTGATGAGATTCAGCAAATCGGTTCCGGCGCCATGGATGGTGCGGGCAAACTCCACCTGCTTCGGCGTCAGGTTTTGATCCGGATTGTCGCCAAGCTGCTGGCCGAGAACCAGAATGCTGTTGAGCGGAGTGCGCAGTTCGTGGGACATGTTGGCCAGGAATTCGGATTTGTACTTCGAGGTTAACGCAAGTTCCTTGGCTTTCTCTTCGAGAGCGCGACGAGCCTGCTCGATTTCCTGGTTCTTGCGTTCCACCTCCGCATTCTGTTCCGCCAGTTGTTGCGCCTTCTGGGCCAACTGTTCATTGGTTTGTTGCAGTTCTTTTTGCTGGGTTTGGAGTTCGGTGGCCAATTGTTGAGACTGCTTTAACAAGCCTTCCGTCTGCATGGTGGCCTCAATACTATTGAGGACAATGCCGATGCTGGCGGTCAGTTGCTCCAGAAAGGCCAGGTGGGAAGGGGTGAAAGTCGTCAAGGATGCAAGCTCGATCACGGCCTTAACGCGATCCTCGAATAGCACGGGCAGCACGATCACGTTTCTCGGAACGGCTTCGAACAAGCCCGAGCGAATCGGAACCGTGTGGGGCGGCAAATCGTTGATCAACATGCTTCGCTTTTCAGCCGCGCACTGACCAACCAGGCCTTCGCCAAGTTGGATGCGCCGCAGATTCCCATCCGGGCCATCGGACGCGAATGCCGACAAGAGCACCATGCCGGCGGAATCCTCAGTTTCCATCTGATAAATCATTCCCTGTTGCGCATTGACCAGAGGAGCAAGCTCGGACAGCATCATTCTGCCCACCGCAGTCAGATCGCGCTGACCCTGCAACATCCCCGTAAATCGCGCCAGATTCGTCTTGAGCCAGTCTTGTTCCGTATTGCGATCCGTGGTTAACCGGAGGTTGCCGATCATTGTGTTGAGGTTATCTTTCAGGTCGGCCACTTCACCGCTCGCGTCCACCTGAATGGAGCGGGTAAGATCGCCTTTCGTCACCGCGGTGGCAACCTCAGCGATGGCTCGAACCTGGTTCGTCAGGTTGTCAGCCAAGAGATTGACGTTGCCGGTGAGATCTTTCCACGTTCCGGCGGCTCCAGGGACGTTGGCCTGCCCGCCCAACCGGCCTTCAACACCGACTTCACGCGCCACCGTCGTCACCTGATCGGCGAAGGTGGCGAGCGTGTCCGTCATGTTGTTGATGGTCTCCGCGAGGGCTGCGACTTCTCCCTTGGCGTTCACGGTTAGCTTCTGCGTAAGTGCGCCGTTGGCCACGGCGGTCACAACCTTGACGATACCGCGCACCTGTTCCGTAAGGTTCGCGGCCATCACGTTCACGTTGTCCGTAAGATCCTTCCAAGTTCCCGCCACGCCCGGAACCTGCGCCTGGCCTCCGAGCTTGCCATCGGTTCCGACCTCGCGCGCCACGCGCGTCACTTCGGCAGCGAACGCATTGAGCTGGTCCACCATGGTGTTGATGGTATTTTTCAGCTCAAGAATCTCGCCCTTCACGTCCACGGTAATCTTGCGAGATAAGTCGCCGCGAGCCACTGCCGTGGTCACTTCAGCGATGTTGCGCACCTGACCCGTCAGGTTTCCGGCCATGGCGTTGACGGAATCGGTCAGATCTTTCCAAGTACCAGCGACACCTGTTACGTTGGCCTGGCCTCCAAGCCGGCCTTCGCTACCTACCTCGCGAGCCACACGAGTAACCTCCGCAGCGAAAGACCGCAACTGCTCAACCATTGTGTTGAGAGTTTCCTTGAGCTGCAGAATTTCTCCGCGCACATCCACCGTAATCTTCTTGGAAAGATCGCCCCTGGCAATGGCGGTAGCGACCTCCGCAATGTTTCTCACCTGGCCAGTCAAGTTGCTGGCCATGAAGTTCACATTGTCGGTGAGATCCTTCCAGGTGCCGCCGACGCCGGGGACTTCCGCCTGGCCTCCCAGCTTACCTTCCGTTCCCACTTCGCGCGCGACGCGGGTTACTTCTCCTGCGAACGCGTTCAGTTGATCGACCATCGTATTAATGGTGTTCTTCAACTCCAGAATCTCGCCTTTCACATCCACCGTAATCTTGCGCGACAAATCGCCACGAGCCACCGCCGTTGTGACCTCCGCGATGTTTCTCATCTGTCCGGTCAAGTTGCCGGCCATCGAGTTCACGGAATCAGTGAGATCTTTCCACGTGCCCGCTATCCCGGGGACATTGGCTTGTCCCCCAAGCCGGCCTTCCGTGCCGACCTCACGAGCCACACGGGTAACCTCACTCGCGAAGGCGTTAAGCTGATCCACCGTCGTGTTAATGGTTTCCTTGAGAAGAAGGATCTCGCCGCTCACATTGACAGTGATCTTCTTGGACAAGTTTCCTGTAGCAATGGCCGTCGACACTTCGGCGATATTGCGCACCTGTCCGGTCAAGTTGCTGGCCATGGAATTCACCGAGTCCGTGAGATCCTTCCAGGTACCTGCAACTCCCGGGACTTGTGCCTGTCCACCCAGGCGCCCGTCGGTCCCCACCTCACGAGCCACGCGGGTCACTTCGGAAGCGAAGGAACGCAGCTGATCCACCATGGTATTGATGGTGTCTTTCAGTTCCAGAATTTCGCCCTTTACATCGACGGTGATCTTGCGCGACAAATCGCCACGAGCCACCGCGGTGGCCACCTCGGCAATATTGCGCACTTGGCCAGTCAGGTTGCTGGCCATGAAGTTGACATTGTCCGTGAGATCTTTCCAAGTGCCCGCGACGCCGGGGACTTCAGCTTGACCCCCGAGCTTGCCTTCCGTGCCCACTTCGCGGGCGACACGCGTAACTTCTCCGGCGAACCCGTTGAGTTGATCCACCATTGTATTGATGGTGTTCTTGAGTTCCAGAATCTCACCCTTCACGTCGACGGTGATTTTGCGCGATAGATCGCCGCGGGCTACGGCTGTGGTAACTTCCGCAATGTTGCGCACTTGCCCAGTCAGGTTGCCGGCCATGGAGTTGACGGAATCCGTTAGATCCTTCCAGGTTCCCGCGACACCAGGCACATTCGCCTGGCCACCCAACCGGCCCTCGGTGCCGACCTCGCGGGCGACGCGGGTAACTTCACCCGCGAAGCGGTTCAACTGATCGACCATGGTGTTCAGGGTTTCCTTGAGCTGCAGAATCTCGCCCCTCACGTCCACCGTGATTTTGCGTGAGAGATCGCCCGTGGCGATAGCCGTTGCCACCTCTGCGATGTTCCGCACCTGTCCGGTCAAGTTGCTGGCCATGAAGTTTACGTTGTCCGTGAGGTCTTTCCAGGTACCGCCGACTCCTGGCACCTGGGCTTGGCCGCCGAGCTTGCCCTCGGTTCCGACTTCACGTGCTACGCGTGTCACCTCGCCCGCAAATGCGTTGAGCTGGTCCACCATCGTGTTGATGGTGTCTTTCAATTCAAGAATTTCTCCTTTGACATCGACCGTGATTTTCCGGGACAAATCGCCGCGCGCAACAGCCGTCGTCACTTCCGCGATGTTGCGCACTTGAGCCGTCAAATTGCCGGCCATGGCGTTCACGGAGTCGGTCAAATCTTTCCACGTGCCAGCGACACCCGGAACCACCGCTTGCCCACCCAGCTTGCCGTCGGTGCCGACTTCGCGCGCCACGCGTGTCACTTCCGACGCAAACGACCGCAACTGATCCACCATCGTGTTGATGGCTTCCTTGAGCTGCTGGATCTCGCCGCGCACGTCGACCGTGATCTTCCGGGAAAGATCGCCGCTGGCCACAGCGGTCGCCACTTCTGCGATATTGCGAACTTGTCCCGTCAGGTTGCTCGCCATGGAGTTCACGGAGTCCGTGAGATCCTTCCACGTTCCCGCTACGCCCGGTACTTGTGCTTGCCCGCCCAACTTGCCGTCGGTACCTACTTCGCGCGCGACGCGGGTTACTTCCGCAGTAAAAATGCCCAGCTGCTGAATCATCGTGTTGACGATGTCGGCCGAGCGCAAGAACTCGCCTTCCAGGGGCCGCCCGTCCACGTCGAGCCTCACGGTTTGCGTAAGGTTGCCCTGCGCGACGGCAGCGATGGCGCGGGTGACTTCGGTCGTCGGACGAAGGAGGTCATCCACCAACGTGTTGACCGAGACTTCAATTTCTCCCCATTCGCCTTTTGATTCATGAAAGCGAGTGCGTTCCCGCGTCCGGCCTTCCTTGCCCACCACCTGGCCGACACGCTTGAGTTCCTGCGCCATGTGTTGATTGGCGGCAACGATTTCGTTGAAAGTGTCCGCAATCTTGCCTTCCAGGCCAGTCCACGAGCCAGGCAGTCGCACGGAGAAATCCCCATCTCGCATTATTCGAAGGCAGCCCAGGATCGCGGGGAGGGTAGCGACGGGCTCAGTCGCGGTAACGTATCCATTACTGTTCGACACGCTGCTAGAGGGGTCAGGGGTCTCTGTCACAGTGGACTTGTCCGATTCAAGATTCTGATTCTTTCTTTTCATCGCTGTTATCCAGAACCATCCCGCGTTAGTTTGGGTCCTGCTGCGAAATCGCTCAGATCTGCTAATGCACGGAGAGCTTAACGGCCTTCGCCGCTCAAGAGGCTGAGCCGCGCGCTCTACTGGTTGGCCCGTTCGAGGTATTTTCGTCGCTCTGGGTTCGATCAGGATCAAGCGCAAAAAACACGCCGCCAGCAAGAATCGTCTCAATAGCCGGGACTAGATGTTGCGCTGCGTGGGACTTGACAACATAACCCTGTGCGCCTGCTCTCCGTATGGCTGCTGCGGTCCCGACGGAACTGTGCATTGTCAGCACTAGCGTTCGGCAGTTCACCCCCGTGCTGGAAAGCTCCTTGGCAACGGCCAACCCATCCTTTTCTGGCATACTCAGATCCAAGACGACAACATCGGGCTTGAGAGCTGCAATCCTATCTAAAGCTTCAACCCCATTTTCCGCCTCGCCGCAGACCTCCCAGTCCGACCGGTTACGGAGAATGGTGCGAACGCCTTGGCGCACGATGTCGTGATCATCGACAATGAGGATTCGGACTGCCATCCAGCACTTAGGTTCACACTTTGGCTTGAGCGCCTGAGAACACAAGGCACACCCTTAATAATAGATATTCTAGGAAAAAGGCCTTGAGGTGTATCCGGTATTTCTTGTATTAACTATTTGGTTAACTCCACAAAGAGCCCTGTTTTAGGTAAAGCAGTGAAACGCCGGACAAGCCACCGTGCACGTCTTTGCCGTATACGTTAACGGTAACTATGAGGCGCCATTCGCACTGAACCAACAAAACACATTTTCCTCCGGCTGTGTGCCTCAGCCCGGGCTTGGTGATGTCGTCCAATTTGCATCTATTTCGGGAAATGAGATTGGCCGATTCCAAGCAGTTGGACAACAGCACGCAAGGTCTTCTTTAGGCTATCCTGCACTTGTGCAAGAACTTGCAAACCCGAGAGGGAATCCGCATGGCAGGAGTCTTTGTAATGACGCAGAGAATTGGAATTGTTACCCTTTTTGTTTTGGCCCTTGTGGTCCTTGCAGTGGCACCGCGGTTGTTGGCGGCATCGCTACCCGCGGTGGGGAGCGTGGCTCCGGAATTTACGCTCACCTCGCAGGAGGGCAAACCCGTCAGCTTGAAGGACTATCACGGCAAATGGGTGGTTTTGTACTTCTACCCGAAGGACTTTACCAGCGGATGCACGATGGAAGCGCACAACTTCCAACGCGACCAGGCGCAATACCAGCAGAAGGGCGTCGTGGTGCTGGGGGTAAGCGCGGATAGCGCGGACTCGCACAAGCAGTTTTGTACGAAGGAAGGGCTGAACTTCAAGCTGCTGGCGGACACGGATCACAAAGTGTCGAGCGACTACGGATCGTTAATGAATCTGGGTCTCGTGAAGCTGGCTTCCCGGCACACGTTTATCATCAATCCCGAAGGGAAGATTGCCAAGGTTTATGAGGATGTGAATCCGGCCAAGCACAGCGAGGAAGTGCTGGCCGCTTTGACTGAATTGCAGAAATAGCGTTTTTTCATCGCGATTTTGAAACCGGAAATTTGCTAACTAGCCGTGTTTGCAGGGTGGACGGGTCAAAATTGCGAATTTTGGCACCTCCCAGCCGAACCGTAGGTAGAACTCATCCCGCGAATCGCGGAATGCCGCTGGGAGGTGCGTGACGCGCCAACCTGCCCCTTAAAGACAAAAGAATTCTTCAATGCTCGGGAATAAAAGCGCTCCCCGCGTGGTTTAACCTTGTGGGCATGTCCGGGGCGGCTCCTCCATCGCACGTGTTCGAAGAACTGGCGATGCCGCTCTTTGATTCGTTGTACAACTTTGCCCATTGGCTCACCCAAAATCGTGACGAAGCCGAAGACCTTGTGCAGGAGACCTACGCCAAGGCGCTGAGGGGTTTCCCGTCGTTTCAAGTGGGGACCAACTTTCGGGCGTGGATGTTTCGCATCTTACGCAATACGTTCCTGACGTCCCGCACTGGATTGAAGGCGACCATGACGGTGCCCCTTGACCCTGAGGAGGGCGGACCCGAACTTGCCGTGGAGAGTGCGACGCCGGAAAGCGTGCTGATCGACCGGTCGAAGCAGGAGTTAGTGCGGTGCGCACTGGACCAACTGCCGGTGAATTTTCGCGAGATCCTTTTGCTATGCGAGGTGGAGGAAATGTCGTATCAGGAGATTGCGGAGGCGCTTTCCATTCCAATCGGCACGGTGATGTCGCGCCTATCGCGCGCGCGGAAGGCGCTGGGGGACCGGTTGCGAATGCAAGGGAGATAGCTATGGCTTGTGAGTCGTGGCAGGCAAAACTCGACACGTACATGGATGGCGAGCTGCCCTCAGAGGAGATGCGCGCCTTTGACGCACACGTGCGCGAATGCTCATCGTGCGCGGCGGCAGCGCTTGCACGCGTGCAGATGAAGCGCAGCGTTCAGGCTGCCGGAAAACGGTTTGTGCCAAGCGCGGAATTCCGCAACCGGATGCAGAAAAGTATTGCGGCGCGACCGCGACGAAGCACCGGTTTCGCGTGGATGCTGGCAGCCGCTTCAGTCTTGATTTTCGCGGTCATCGGTTTGTCAGCCTCCTACTGGGGGCGAGAACAGGCCGGCACCGCGCATATCTACGGCGAGGTGGCGGACTTGCACGTGGAAACCCTGGCCAGTTCGTCGCCGGTGGACGTGATCTCCTCGGATCGGCACACGGTCAAGCCTTGGTTCCAGGGGAAGATACCCTTTGCCTTCGACTTGCCGGAATTGCAGAACTCCGAGTTTTCCCTGCTGGGTGGGCGCATGACCTATTTAGACCAAGCGCCGGGCGCTCATCTGATCTATCAAGTGCGAAAACACGAGATTTCCGTGTTCATCTTTCAAGAGAGGTCGTTGCATAGCAAGTTGGACGAGGACTCGATCGTGAGCAAGAGATTGTCGTTTAATGTGGAAACCTGGAGCCAGGGCGGTCTGCGTTATTTCGTGATTGGCGATGCCGCTACTTCCGATATCGACAGCCTCGCGAAGCTACTGAAAACTATCGGCTCCTGATGACCAAGGTGTCGCGAACCGTAAACGCGTGAACAGCGATACATCCATTCGGTTCAACGATACGCAATCGGGTTCCGCACAATTTGCTTGACAGCCTCTCTCCCTGAGGTAGTAAAACGTTTCAATACCTACTTAGTGCGCCGCAAACCGATAGGGTCGCCTTCGTCGACGCGAGAGGAATGCTGGGATGATGCGTTGTGAGAGAAGAGTGTTTGGCCTATTTCTTGCTGTTTTCGTTGCGTTGACGGTGCAGGTCTCGTTGGCGCAGTCGCTTTCCGCGCACTGGGAAGAGCTAACTTCGGCAGATTTTGTGAAGGCCATTCAGCAGTCGCAAGGAACGTGCCTGCTGCCGGTGGGAATCCTGGAGAAGCACGGACTACATCTGCCACTGGGCAACGATCTGCTGAACGTCCGCTATGCCTCTCTCCACGCAGCCCAACAGGAATTCGCGGTCGTCTTTCCCGAGTACTATGCCTCGCAAATCTTTGAAGCGCGGCATCAGCCAGGTACGATCGCCTACAGCCTCCATCTGCAACTCGAACTTCTGCAAGAGACGACGGACGAGATGGGCCGCAACGGCTGCAAGAAAATCATCATCGTCAATGGACATGGAGGGAACGCGAGTCTGCTGCCCTTATTCGCCCAGGCACAACTTGCCTCTTCTCACGACTACATCGTCTATGTGTTCGAGCATCCCAGTCATGACAACGCAGCCGGGCGGCCTCCACTGAAGTCGTCGAAAGGCACCGTGGACTTTCACGCTGGAGAGCAGGAAACATCCCGCAGTCTGATTGCGCGTCCCGATCTGGTGCATCTGGACCGTGCCAAAGAGGAGTCCGGCGCCGACCAAGCGCGGCAAAAACTACCGGATAGCTTGTACACGGGGATATGGTGGTACGCACGGTTTCCCAACCACTACGCTGGCGATGGCTCGGTAGCCTCGAAGGAGCTTGGGGAGTTCGATACCAATTTGCTTATCTCGGATTTGATCACAGCCATCAAGGCGGTGAAAGCGGACGATGAGGGCCTGAAGCTACAGAAGCAATTCTTCGAAGAAGCGACTCATCCGTTGGATACGAAGCCGTAGCCGTCACACACTCATTTTCCCCTGGAGAGGAACAATGGATACGCAGGGTAAGTTGCGCCCGTTCGGATGGATTTCGCCGTTCCTGGTGTGTTGGCTGCTTGCCCCGTGGGCGGAGCCCCAAAGCATTCGCGTTGACATCACACCCGGCCACGCCGTGAAGTCGTTTGTCCCCACAGAAGCGCTGGGAGCGGGCGTGGATCGCATCAGCGCGGCATCCACGGACAAGGTCTTCACCGAACCCATTATGAAGCAGGTGCTTTCCGCAGGGTGGCAACCCGTCAGCTACCGCCAAAATACGGAATTGCACGTGGAGGCCTGGCACTGGAATCCGCAGGGCCATTGGAGCGACGCAGCAGGGAAGGGATATTTTGTCGGGGATGCCAAACCAAGCGACTTCATTCGCCACTCCTTCGGCTATGCCCTGCCGCATCGCGGTTTCACCCGCAATGAAGGCACAGATGCGAATGGTTTTTCCGTGCTTACCGACGGCGACGAGAGCACCTACTGGAAGAGCAATCCGTATCTAACGAAGGCCTTCACGGGCGAGGAGGACGCGAATTATCCGCAGTGGGTAGTGATCGATCTTGCCCACAGCCATTCCCTCAACGCGATTCGCATCTCCTGGGCAGAGCCCCATGCGCGCAGATATCTCGTGCAGTACTGGACGGGCGTCGAGAGCCCCGTCAAACAACCGACGAAAGGCGCCTGGGTCACGTTCCGCGGAGGCGCTGTCGGCGACGGAGCGGGAGGGAAGGCTCTGCTCCAACTCAATCCGGATCCTTTGCCGGTGCGCTACCTGCGCATTTGGATGTCGGAGTCTTCAAATACTTGCGACACCCACGATCCTGCAGACCGCCGCAACTGCGTGGGGTATGCGATTCGCGAAATCTATATTGGAACGGCGGCTGGCGGACAGTTCCACGACCTGGTGCGCCACACCGCCGACCCCGACCAAACGATCACGTATTGCTCTTCCGTCGATCCATGGCACGAGCCAGGCGGCATTCAGGAGAAGGGAGATCAGGTGGGGATGGACTTGTTTTTTACCAGCGGCTACACCCGCGGCCTGCCTGCGATGATCCCCATTTCTTTAATTTATGGAACGCCGGAAGACTCGGCAAACCAGATCGCCTATTTGAAAGCGCGCGGATATCCGATTTCTTACATCGAGATGGGAGAAGAGCCCGACGGCCAATATATGCTTCCGGAAGATTATGGAGCGCTCTATTTGCAGTGGGCCGCCGCGTTACACAAGTTGGATCCAAATCTCAAACTGGGAGGGCCAGTTTTCGAGGGCGTGAATGAAGACATACTGGTCTGGCCGGACGCGCAGGGCCGCACATCCTGGATGGGCCGCTTCCTGGCGTTTCTGAAGGCGCACAATCGCCTCCAGGACTTGTCGTTCATGTCGTTCGAGCATTACCCCTACGATCCCTGCACGATTCAGTGGGATGACTTGTACGACGAGCCCGCTCTTATCAGCCACATTCTGCAAGTGTGGCGGGATGACGGTCTGCCGCCAAACGTCCCCATGATCATTTCCGAGCTGAATATGTCTTCGACCAGCGGGGAATCCTTTGTCGATAACTTCGGCTCACTGTGGCTGGCGGACTTCGTGGGTTCGTTCCTAACGGCGGGCGGCGACGCCCTCTACTTCTTCCACTATATTCCGGAGCCGCTGGACCACGGCTGTGGGAGTTCCATGTCGACGTTTGGGATGTTCGTCATGAATAAGGACTACCAGATTCAGCAGCCGACCTCGCAGTATTTTGCCAGCCAGCTCATCAATCTGGAATGGGTCCAGCCGGGAAGCGGTACGCACCAGGTATTTCCGGCCAGCAGCGACGTGGCGGATACGACTGGACACAGCCTGGTGACCGCTTATGCCGTCCGGCGGCCCGACGGCCAGTGGGCGCTGATGATCGTGAACAAGGACCAGGAAAATTCTCACTCCGTGCAACTCGGATTTCACGATGCCGGCGCAAACAGAGACAGCGCGTTCACTGGCCCGGTAGACAGGATCACGTTCGGCAGCGAACAGTACCGATGGAATGCGGTACCGAACGGTGGGTCGGCGAATCCGGATGGTCCACCATCGAGGTCGCAGCTCACCGCTGATCCGCTAACGACATTCACCTTGCCGAGAGCCTCCGTGACGATTCTTCGCGGACATATCGCTGCCATCAAGGGACGCTAGCGTCGTACAATGCTTGCGACTCACAGTCCCGAAATATCGGGCAAGTTGAGCCTGCGTGTCTTATGGCAACGGTTGCAGAGAATGTCGAACGCGAACCATCGCAGGCCGGCAAGGCCGCCGGCCCGTGCATTATGGTGCTTTTTGGCGCATCGGGCGACCTGACCATGCGTAAGCTGGTTCCCGCGCTTTACAACCTGGGGAAGGCGAAGCTGCTGCCGTCGAATTTTGCGGTTGTGGGCGTCTCCCATGACGACTTGAGCGTGGAGCAATTCCGCACGCAGGTTACGCAGTTTCTACAAGCGGAAGATCACGGCAGCGAGGCCTGGAAGTGGTTTACCGAGCGGCTGTTCTATCAACGCGGCGATTTTGCCGATCCCGCCGCCTACGCCACCCTCGGTAGCCGCCTTGGCGAAATCGATAAGGCCTTCGGAACCGCGGGGAATTATTTGTTTTACCTGGCCGTTGCGCCCCGGTTCTTCTCCGAAGTTGTGCAGCAATTGGGTATGGCTGGCCTCTCGAACCAGGAAAATGGGTGCTGGCGGCGCGTTGTCATCGAAAAGCCGTTCGGGTCGGATTTGGATTCCGCCAAGGCCCTGAACAAGCAGATTAAAGGCGTGCTTGCCGAAAACCAGATCTACCGCATCGATCATTACCTGGGCAAAGAGACGGTGCAAAACATTCTTGTGTTTCGTTTTGATAACGCCATTTTCGAGCCCATCTGGAACCGCCGCTACATCGATCACATCGAGATCACAAATGCGGAGACCGTAGGAGTGGAGCAGCGCGGCGGATACTTCGATACAGCAGGCACTTTGCGCGACATGGTTCCCAATCACGTGATGCAGTTGCTCAGTCTGACAGCCATGGAGGCGCCGGCGTCTTTGAACGCCGATGCGGTTCGCAACGAGCAAGCCAAAGTCTTGCGGGCGGTGCAGCCTCTGGATCCCGACGATGTGCTGGAGCGCAGCGTGCGTGGGCAGTATGGCGAGGGAGTCCTGGGCAACGAAAAAGTTCCGGGCTACCGCGTGGAGCCCGGCGTTGCTCCTTCATCAAAAACGGAGACTTACGCGGCCCTCCGGCTCAATATCGATAATTGGCGGTGGGCGGGCGTTCCGTTTTATATCCGAACCGGAAAGCGAATGGCGAAGCGCCACACGGAGATCACGATTCAATTCCGGCAAACGCCGACGGAATTATTTCGCAATGCGGCTCTACACCAGATGCAAAACAATCAGCTCGTCATTCAGATCCAGCCAGTGGAGGCGATATCCCTAAGCTTCGGCGCGAAGGTTCCCGGGGCGATCCTTCGAGTTGGTTCCGTGGACATGAGCTTTGAATACTCCAAATACTTCGGAACCGATTCTTACACTGGATACGAGGTCTTGATTTACGACTGCATGATCGGAGACGCCACGCTCTTCCAACGGGCGGACATGGTGGAGGCAGGCTGGAAGATCGTGGATCCGGTCCTGGATGTGTGGAAGGCGCTGCCGCCGCGAAAGTTTCCCAACTATGCAGCCGGCACCTGGGGGCCGAAAGAGGCGGATGATCTGCTGGAGCTCGACGGCCGGGAATGGAGGAAAATCGAATGATTCTCGCAGGCGAGATCGGCGCGACCCATGCTCGACTAGCCGCTTTCGAAACGGAAGGCAACAAGTTGCGCAGCGCGGTGGACACCGTATTCGAAACCCATCTTCATAGCGGGTTAGCTGAGATCATTGCCGAGTTTGTGAAGACAAATGGCGTACCGGTCGACAGCGCATGTTTTGGCGTGGCCGGCCCGGTGCGAAGCGGGCGCTGCAAGATTTCCAATCTTTCGTGGACCATTGACTCCCGGGAGTTGGCTAAACAGCTCAGGCTTAATTCAGTTGGGTTGCTCAACGACCTGGAGGCCTATGCCTACGGTGTTGATGCTCTCGAAGACAAGGATTTCGTTACTCTCAATGAGGGCTCGGAGGATGCGGAGGGGAATCGGGCCGTGGTTTCAGCGCGCACCGGGCTTGGGGTCGCCGGTTTGTACTGGGACGGCCGCCGGCATCATCCCTTTGCGTGCGAGGGGGGGCATACAAATTTTGCGCCGCGGAATGGTATGGAGGACGATCTCTTACGCTATCTCAGGGCTAAGTACGACGGCCACGTGAGCTATGAGCGCATTGCTTCCGGACCGGGGATTAAGAATATTTATGACTTCCTTCGCGAAACTGGGAAGGCCGATGAACCCGAATGGCTGAAGACTCAGATCAGTGAAGCTTCCGATCCTCCGGCGGTGATCTCGCGGTTGGCGCTGGAAGGTAAAGCTGCGATCTGCGACCAGGCGCTTTCCCTGTTTGTGAGCGTTTACGGCGCCCATGCCGGAGACTGCGCTCTGACCTTTATGTCGACGGGCGGCATTTTCATTGGCGGCAGCATCGCGGCGAAGAACTTGCACAAAATGCAGGAGCCGATCTTCATGCAGTCGTTCCTCGACAAAGGCCGCATGGCAGAATTGCTGAAGGACATGCCGGTCAAGATCGTACTCAACGACGATGCCGGTATTATGGGGGCGGCGCGCTACACGTTGATCCAAAAGGCCTTCGATCGCACCAGCCGCAGCGCTGTTTGACAATCGGCCGCAGGCCATCGTACAAGTTGGCGCGAGCCCAGTGAACTGCTTAAGTGCAGAATCTCTCCACCGTTTGCGCCGGTTTTGCCCACATCTTTAAATTGTATGAATCCTGCGAGCCGAACCGTCGAAGAGAATGCCTACACCCTGGGCCATCAGTTTCAGCAGATGTTCGGCGAATCTCCGAGTATTTATGCGGCACCGGGACGCGTCAACCTGATTGGCGAGCACACGGATTACAACGACGGCTTCGTGATGCCGGCGGCGATCGGGTTCTATACCCAGGTTGCGGTCGCGGCGCGATGCGACCGAAAGCTTCTGATTCATTCGGAGAACTACTCGGAGCAGGTGGAGTTCAACCTGGACCAATTGCCCGCCGTGCGTGCCGGACACTGGAGCGACTACGCACTCGGCGTGGTGGAAATGATGGCAGAATCTGGTATTGGGCTCCGGGGGGCGAATCTGCTGGTTTCCGGCGACGTGCCGCAAGGCGCTGGGCTCAGCTCTTCGGCTTCGATCGAAGTGGCGGTTGGGTACGCTTTGCTGGACTTGGCCGAACAGCCGATTGACCTGACGAAACTGGCGCTGTTAGCCCAGCGCGCGGAAAACGACTTTGTTGGAGCGCGATGCGGAATCATGGATCAGTTTGTGTGTTCGCATGGGAAGCGGGATCAGGCGTTGCTGCTGGATTGCCGGTCGCTCGAATATCGCTTACTGCCTCTGCCCGGAGTGCCCCTAGTGATCTGTAACACGATGGTGAAACACAGCGTATCTCAGGGTGAATACAATATTCGCCGTGCTGAGTGCGAGGAGGGGGTTCGCTACTTGTCCAAGCATCTTCCGCATGCGCGGGCCTTGCGCGACGTGACGCTTGCGGATCTCGAGGCATACGGCCACGAATTGTCCGACACAGTCTTGCGGCGCTGCCGACACGTGATTAGCGAGAACGCGCGCGTCCTGCAGGCTGCTGAGGCGCTAGACTCAAGGAATTTGGCGGCGTTCGGAGATTTGATGCGCCAATCACACCAAAGCCTGCGCGATGACTTTGAAGTGAGCTGCACGGAGCTGGACCTGATGGTGGAAGTTGCCGAACAAGTAGAGGGTGTGTACGGCACGCGAATGACCGGCGGTGGCTTTGGAGGCTGCACCATCACGCTGATCAAGAGCGATCGTGTCGATGCCTTCCAAACAACCGTCAGCGCGAGGTATGAGCGCGCGACCGGGCGCAAACCGGAAATTTATGTTTGTTCCGCCTCCGACGGCGTGGGAAAACTAGCGTGAGTGTGACGCCAATGAGTTCCAAGCCGATGAAAGTGCTGGTCACGGGCGGAGCTGGATATATCGGCAGCGTGGTGGCCGGGCAGCTTGTGAGGGCCGGGCACGAAGTGGTCGTGTTCGACAACCTCAGCCGCGGTCATCGCGAGGCTGTGCCGGAGGGCGCTGATTTGGTCGTCGGCGAGTTGGCGGATCGCAAACTCCTGGATCGTCTACTCGGTGCGCATGACGTCGATGCCGTCATGCACTTCGCCGCTTTGATCGAAGCGGGCGAGTCGATGAAGGTTCCCGAGCAATTCTTCCGCAACAATGCCCTGAATACGCTGACGCTCCTGGAAGCAATGCTGGCGGCAGGGGTCAAGCGCTTCGTTTTCTCTTCGACAGCCGCCCTGTTCGGCAATCCGGATCGCACCCCGATTCAGGAAGACGACCCCATGCGACCCACGAATGCCTACGGAGAATCCAAGCTGCTTGTGGAGCGCATGCTCGCCTGGTTCCACCAAATCCACGGATTCCGCTACGCTAGCTTGCGCTACTTCAACGCCGCAGGCGCGGTGAGCCCGGATTGCGGTGAAGCACACCAACCGGAGACCCATCTGATTCCGCGCATTCTCAGCGTGGCATTGGGCCGCCTGGAACACGTGAACATCTTCGGTACGGACTACCCCACACCGGACGGCACTTGTGTGCGCGACTACATTCACGTGAGCGATCTGGCAGCGGCGCATCTGCTGGCCCTGCAAGCGCTGGAGAAGGCCAGTCCCCTCATCTACAACCTGGGCAATGGGCAGGGGTTCAGCGTGCGCCAGGTAGTGGAAGTGGCGCGGAAGGTGACTGGACAGGCGATTCCGGTGCTGGAATCGGCCCGCCGCGCGGGAGACCCGGCCGTTTTAATTGCGAGTTCAGAAAGAATTCGCCGCGAACTGGGTTGGCAGCCTTCCGTGCCGGATCCGGAAACCATCGTTGACAGTGCGTGGCAGTGGCATCGAGCGCACCCGGACGGATACGGAAAACGATGAGCGCCTTCGACTTATCAGTCCACCCGCACCGGCGTTTCAATCCTATGACCCGAGAGTGGGTTCTGGTTTCGCCCCATAGAACCCAGCGTCCCTGGCAGGGACAGGTGGAAGAAACCGCCCCCGAAGTGGAGTTGGCGTTCGACCCAGGTTGTTATCTTTGCCCGGGCAATGTTCGCGCGGGCGGCGAAAAGAACCCCGCCTATACCAGCACATTTGTTTTTGACAATGACTTTGCCGCGATGAAGCCCGATACGCCGCCCGGGAAAGTCCAAGACAAGGGGCTACTCGTGGCCCGCAGCGAATCCGGGCGCTGCCGGGTCGTTTGCTTCTCGCCGCGCCATGATCTCACGCTCGCTCGCATGAGCGCGCCTGACCTGCGGACTGTGGTTGACACCTGGGCGAAGGAGTTTACCGACCTGGGGAGCCAGCCCAACGTCCGCTCCGTTCAGATTTTCGAAAACCGCGGCGCCATGATGGGCTGCAGCAATCCGCATCCGCACGGACAGATCTGGGCCAACGAAACCATACCCAATGAAATGGCCAAAGAACTCGCCGCTTTTGCCGATTACTACCAGGCGCACGGATCGAACTTGCTGTCGGATTACTTGCTGCTCGAACTGGAACAGAAAGAGCGTCTGGTCTGCGCGAACGATCACTTTGTTGCGCTCGTGCCATTCTGGGCCACCTGGCCGTTCGAGACCCTGCTGCTGGGCCGGCGGCCTGTCTCCGCTCTCGATGAGCTGGCCGACGACGAGCGCACCGCCCTGGCCGACATCCTCCGCCAGACTACGATTCGCTACGACAATCTCTTCAAGACTTCATTCCCCTACACGATGGGCTTCCATCAGCGTCCAACCGATGAACAGGTCCATCCGGAATTCCCCCTGCACGCGCACTTCTATCCGCCCCTGCTGCGCTCGGCGACGGTGAGGAAATTCATGGTCGGTTACGAAATGCTCGGCATGTCCCAGCGCGACATCACCGCCGAAACGGCCGCGAAATGGCTGCGGGATGTGCCCTCCAAACACTATCTCGACCAATAACGGCGCAATGCCCGCTTTTTGCCTGGAACTGGCCTCACTGCTCATTTCGGGCGAATCAGCAGCGTGAGCCGCGGGAAGGCGAATCGGCCCGCGGCGTCATCCACGACATTCACCTGGCAGGTGTAAAAACCGGGTTTGAGCTGGTTCAAAGGCACGTCCAGCTGAAACACAGCCGCGCGCCGATCCGGCGTATTGATATCGTCGGCCTCGACTAACGGTGTTTCGTAGGTCTTGGCGTTTCCTTGGAGGAATGACACGTTGGTCAAGAGCCGAATTGCCGATGGCTTGCTGCCGGCTGCGGCTTTGGGATCACTCGCGTTGCTGGGTCTGGCGGCGTCATAAACCTCGAAGTAGAGATAGAGGTGCTGTCCCGAGGAAAACACGCGTGTGACGCTGGGAATGAGTTCCGAACCGTCGCGAACCAGGGGATTGTCGCCTTTGCGCTTAGGTGCGGGCTGGAGCTGGCTGGCCAGGACGACGGAACTCATTTTCACCGGGACGGATTTGAACTCGGGAATGGTGAGGTCGGTCTCAAAAGAACCGAGGCGTCCGGTTTGATTTTCGCGCAGCACGAACTTGATGTGATATTTGCCCGGTGTCAGCGTAAAGCCGTTGTTGTATTGGACGTTCTTGCTGCGGACGGCCTGGGATGTGCTCACGGCGAGCTTCACCGTATCCCGCAATTGACCGGCAGGGCGCTTGTTTTCGTCGACTACTTCACCGACCACATCTAAAGTGGCTTTGTCCTGCTCGCTATTACTGGTAAAAGGAATTTCCGACCCAGGAACTAATAACGAAATCGGCACGTAGAAGCGGTTGTTACTCAGGCGGAAGTAGCCTGCTGCAAGGAAGACCGGCAGATCGGTGTTGGGGAGATCGGAAGCCAGTTCTTCCGTGAGCTGGCGCTCGCGGTCATCCTGCGTGGAGTGCTGGAAATCGGCCGGCGCGTAGTAGCCCTTGCGGTATTCGAGCTTCAGGCCCGGGCGGTTGATCTTCACCGTGATGCGCCGGAAGCGGCCGTCGCGAGCCGGGTTGCTGCTGTGGTAGCCCAGTACGTAGTAGCTGGCCGTATCTTGCTGCACTTGCGTGAACACTTTGCCAAAGTCGTTCGAGTCGAGGAAGGCACGTCCGCCGGTGTCTCCCGATAGACTCACGAGAGTTTCCTGCGACGTGGCGTTGGAGTCGAAGGCGTTAACCGTGGCCCGACCGGAGTAGACGGAAGAGCCGCGCATGCTGGCGCTCTGGGCTTCGCCGCCGGGAACGATCGCCTGTAGTCCACGAATATCTGTGGCGTAAATAGCGAGGTTGGCTTTGACGGCGGCGTTGATGGCGGCACGCAACTGAGACTGATTTTCGATACCCGTGCGGTCGATTCCGCCGGAGAAGTAGATGAGAGATTTCTTTTGGTCCACTTTGGCGAGCGATTGTGCGACGGAGCGCAGCGCCTGCAAGCGGCGGTCGGTATTGAAAATGTTGTACTCGGTGTCGTCGGCGGTGAAGGCCGCGGCGGTATCGGCTGTGCCTTCGGTGGTTCCCGTGCTGCCCGAGGCAAATCCTTCACTCGCTCCGGAGGTG
>WNFL01273479.1_pt1 | contig 23897 bp, 31 predicted proteins | sample 5400361 | NCBI WGS metagenome assembly WNFL01 (sample SAMN13153351, study PRJNA577476) | soil metagenome | isolation source: 40 cm soil on Douglas fir-dominated hillslope | place: USA:California | collected 2013-09-17
AATTCGGCTTGGTTCTTTTGATTAACAAATGTTCCTATGTAGGGTAGTTTTGGATCCAGACCTTTCTTTTCCAATATATCTTTCTTTCACCCTCTGCCTTCCGCTGTGAATATTGACTATTGGCTTTCCCTGCCCCAATCATAAATTCACGATCCCTCGTCTCTGTTTCATCCTGATACAGCCTCCCTGCATGTGTGTCGTAGATTGTGCCTTCAGTTTGACTAAACTTGGATTTTCGAATTTGCCAAATTTCTGATCTCAAATCGACTCAGCAGTGCTTGCTCCCCACCCGTGTTAAATCGTATCAAGGTCAAGTCAAGCGGCCGAAGAGATACTTCAGGAAGAGGTTGCCAATCCGTATTCCCAAACACAATGCCTTGCCAATTTATGGTGTATGATCACAGAAAGCTAGATTCTGGTGGTTCAAAATATGCACAAGTCATGATATTAATGGCAAGCAGGATACAGAGCATTTGGGTATGGTAAAGATGACCGGCCAGAGTGAAAATAGAGGACCATTGTCCCAATATGTGGAGCTTCTGTGACCATAGGAACAAGAACTTCTCCGTTGGATTGATTTTACTTGGAACAACCCGTTGGTTGCTCTTTCAAAAGCGGCCATGAATTCTTCTGAAACTTGAAGCAATTCATGGGTTTGCGTGCCACTTCTATTGTGGGAGGTGTCATTTCCCTTCCTGAACTACCTATGGTACCTGTACTGGAGCAACCCTGTTCAATAAAGACAGGGGGAGTACCCTGTGATTGAATAGCAATGCTAGCGTATTGGTGATGGCTACATTGGCTTTACAGGCTGGTTTGAAGGTGTGATTCGATCCATGACACGGGAAGCCTCAAATCACCTTGGTGGGTCACGGTAATTCATAGGAATAGTCCCTGTGCTGATACTATATTTCAGGCTCTTGCTTTAAAGATGAATGCCTCTCAACCAAATAGAGACGTTCCCCGGTTTCTCTGCACTTATTTGACCGCTTAGAGCCCTCTGGTAGCCTAGAACAGCGATTGGACCCACTTGTAATAAGTATTTTGACACATTGGTATGTCCACAGGTGCCACAGTCTGTGCAAAACTTCATTCTCCCCGAAATTCTACCTTTCGAGAATCGAACCTGGGAACCATCGTCAATAGCTCAATGCCGTAAATCGAGGGCGGATATGTGCCGCTCCAGACTTATTGTTACGCAGCCACTACAGATCTGCACTCATCATTACTAGCGACCCCTTGGCCCTGTACTGGAGAACTGTGCATACAATATTTGCTATTCGAGAACTTGGTACATTGTGCACCCTAAATTTTCAACTCGAGGGTATGTACGCTGACGACGGTGAGGGGTATAGCATCCACCCACCTGGCCTTGCACTTGCAGCGCGAGGTCGCTCTTGTTTCCTATTCTGTTGGATCGTGGTTTCTCGTTGGATCCATATATAAGTTTTCCCCTCAAAGGACGAGACAGACTCAGTTTGGGTCTGTAAGTCCAATTTCGCTATCTCACCGAGTACACATCCTGATGTCCATTACGCTCTACCATGGAACGTCTCTTAGGTATTTCATAGTATAATTACAATTTGCTACCGCACCGAATGTATGTCTCATAGTTTCATTACCAGGGTCAAGAGCAGCAGGAAGGGCCCACCTTACCCGTCCCAATGGCTGAGCATTTCCTTCCCTATATCTCATCCACCCCTCTGACCACCAAAGGTCGATCGTGGAAATGCCTTCTATAACCACCCTCGAAAAGTCATTGCCCGCCCCCCAGTGGATGTGGGACCTTGGACACCTCATCCCACCGGACATAGGTGTTCTTTTTCAGTAATTCGTGTATATAGATGAATTCCTAAGATTGGAATGTTCATGAAGTAGTAAAGAATTTCGACCTCAAGTCGAATAACCGCCTTGTCTCGTGGCCCAAACGTTCCGTGACGAAGACTAATATATCTCTGCTGTGACGGCTGTGGGTACTCTCACAACCTGCTGCTGTCGATTACCCTCCAGCTCATGTTTTCGTACATGAGAGCGGGCACATGCCACTCAGGGATACCTGCACCATTCAAATTTCACAGGGAATGAGTTGAATGGCTCAGAAGACGACTCTTCGTCTCTCGCACGAACTTCGTGTCGTCTAGCTCTCGACTGAACGGACTCTGCATACAGAGGGCACTACTATAATTGCACGTCTTTCCGCGCTATACATGACAGAACCCACATCAATACCCCCATCCTGCTCTCGGACTGACAGGTGGAATGGTATCATAACTGTGTCAGTGTCTCGCGTCATATGTAGGACTCCAAATGGTGAATACGAGGCACCTTTAGGTCACTATACAAGTACATCAATGTTGCAGTTCCCTCCTTGCTCTTGCGATCCATCTCTTCACATCGTTCTGATGATTGGACTTGTTCAGTTTTTAAGAAAAAATTGCTATGATTTAGTTACCGTGGAGGTGAAAAAATTGTGCTCGTAGGTAATAAGACAAGAGCAGCCACAATATACCCGGACTTATACTAGTCGAATTACTGACGATCCCATACCCATACTGAAGAACCGTGCATGGTGCTTTGGCGCCCTAAATCTTCCCCTCCCCCCCCAAATAAAAAATTCGTCCAATTTTGGAGCTCTCCATTTCCAATCTCATATCTCACCCACCCTCTGACCACCCAAATTCATACAAATGGCTTCTCTAGCAACTCTCGCAAACCCTCTTGTCGCACAAATTGACAGCGCAGCATACGACTACCTCCTCATCGAACTCATCCCGACCCTGCGCTCCTCGGCGCAGGTCGCCACGACGCGCACAAAAGTACTCGAGGCGGAGATGCAGAGGGCGCATTTGATCCAGCCTTCCGCAGACAAGGAGAAGGAAAAGGGCGGGGAAAACGATCCAGATGAGCCTCTCAAAGCGAGGCTGGAGAGCATCGGCATGCATGTGGGTGCAAATCTTGTGGAAAGGTACGTCCTATAGATCTCTCCAAAATGTACCAAGAGGCTGAAGAGGTGACTCCGTTCATCGCTCATGCGGAGTAGATTGGTCAAGGACCGACCGCGGTTCACCGACACGCTCGATACTATCAAGTTTATCTGCAAGGAAGTGTGGGTTGCAGTGTGGGATAAGCAGGTAGATAACCTCAGGACGAATCATCGGGTGCGTTTGCCTTTCGTCCCATTTCTGCTCCTGCTCAGAGCGAATATACCTCCATTGCTGATTTCCGTTTAGGGGGTGTACGTATTACAGGACAACTCGTTTCGTCCACTCATGCGTCTTTCTTCCGCCGATGGGGCGAGTGCCGCCCTTGCCAAGGCATCGATCGTAACTTTCCGCGGTATTCTAGTTACATAGAAGGGTGCTGATAGGCTTCGATAGTATGTTGCGTTCCACGCTGGCATTCTACGCGGGGCACTCGCGCGCCTGGGGTTGCAAGGAGCAGTCATGCCCGAGGTTTCAACCTTGCCGCAGTGTACGCACCACCCGATTCAATTTCTGTATTCCACCGAATAACCTCTCTCCAGGTGTATTCCAAATCAAGCTCCCGAGATCGTAGACCGTCGAAGGAAATAGAACTTACATGAACAATTCAAGACTAGACTACACGGCAAGGTCATGAGGAGGGTAGAAAGACTATGCCCTGTTCCTCTTGCGGAACATGCCACCGGCACCACCGGCACTTCCACTGGCCGTCTGTGGTCTAAACGCGAAAGAGTAAATGTCACACGCCATAGAGGAGGACGAGACAGAGCACATACTTGGTCTTCTTAGCCCCAAACCCAAGCAACGCACCGACACTACCGGTCATGCCACCAGCACCCATATCGTCCACCTCCATCAAGTCCTCGCCAGCACCGTCTTTGCCATCACGGCCCTTTTTGCTCTTGGCCTGGAGCTCCGCGATGAGCTGCTCCCGGAGCTTCTCGTGCTCCTCCTGTGCGATTTTGGCAGCTTTCTCCTCTGACAGGACCGCGTCGATCTTCTTGTCGAGGGTGGTGAGGATGATAGCTGTTCGCTGGGACCTGGCGGAGGTGAGTCAGACCAGAAATGTATTATAGTCTAGTCGAGGAACGATAGTGATACACGCACCATGCTTGTAGTGAGACTAAGAGCTGCTGGAGCTGCCCCTCGCGGAGATCACGTCCCATGGTAAACTCGACTTCAAACTGCTGCGCTTTCTGGTCGAGTTTGCCGCGGACAATATCCTGGTAGATGGCGTCGATGATCAGATCCTCCAACTCGCGGACTGAGGCCATGTCGAGTTCTGCGAGGAGGCGGGCGTAGGGGAGAATCTGTATCCATATCAGAGAGGACGAACGGAAGGGATTGCGGAACTGGAACTGACCTGAGTTTCTGAAGCTAGAGATGCGAGTGAGAGGTATTTGAGTTTTGTGAGCTGGGCTTGGTTGAGCTGAGGCAGTGAGGCGGCGTTTGCTATGGAGGGCGGATCGAACGCGATATACGATCAGAGAAGGATATAAGAGTACCTTTGTAGTCATTATAAGTGCCGTGTGCGAAAAGTTCTAGGAGCGAATATGTCGGCGCGTGTTGTGGATTTGTGCTGAGCTGCATCGAGGAGCACAGGGTGTAAGCAGCGTTCAAGGGCGATACTATATGGAATGTAGGTCACTTCTTTTATGTTTGGAAGTTCCAACAGCTGAGCGTATACGAACAACCCTGGCGATGTGGTGGCGTCCTGGACGAGTTTTGCAGCAGCGGCGCCTTTTGCACTCTTAGACATGAGCAGAAACGGCTCAAGCTTTGCGGTATAGGATGTAAAGTCTGCCATCGCTGCTTTCACGTTTCGGGCGGAGTGGCAAGTGTCCAAGTGTGTGGTTTGCGACTTGGACGCCGACGTCGACGATGGCCAGTCGCCGACACCAACATCACCAGTCCCACAGCTCGAACAGACTCGATCAAAACATCAATAGTGACCCAGATCACATTCAGCAGCTAAAATACATGTTCGAGACGCTTCCGCATGCACGCCAAGGCCTCTTCACGCCCCCGGGAAGATCTACCATTCTTAACGAGCTGTACAAGTCCTTCTGGGGCTCCCATCAGCAGCTCTTCCTCCCTCCCAACGCCTCCCTCCTCCCCGGCGAACTCCTCTCAGATGGCCAAGCAAGGACCAAGTGGCTCGCAGAGCAGTCGGGCACAACTCACTCGTGTACACACATCTTCAAGAAAGGCGAATGTTGCTTTCGTTGCAAGTAAGTCTGGCCATGACACGCGTTCCACACCTGCCTTACAAAATCCATTCTGACCGCGTTCTATGATGGAAATAGAGACTGTGCACTCGACGACTCGTGCATAATGTGCGCCAAATGCTTCTACGCTACCGACCACTCGGGCCACATCGTCTCCTTCTGCATCTCCCAGCAACCGGGCGGCTCCTGCGACTGCGGCGATCCAGAGGTCTGGAAGATCCCCATCAATTGCTCATATCATCCACCCACGCCTACCCAACCTCCTTCCTCCACATCGGACGCGTCTTCTGTACCCAGTCGCGCTCATACGTGGGCCAAGATCAAAGCACCACAAGAGATCAAGGACAGCATGAGTCGCACAATCGCTGCTGCACTCGACTATGCACTCGACACGCTCGATTCGTCTCCTGAGGAGATGACCCTCCCTGCCACGCTTGAGAGCTTGTTTAGACCCAATGAACCCGCCGAGGGGTGGGCGATTGCTCTTTGGGGGGACGAGAAGCACTCTTATGACGAAGTAATAGCCCATTTGAAGGATATGACCGGGTGTACACATCGACAGGCGTCGGCGGTCGTGTTTCGCGCGGACGAAGAGGTGTGACCCCTTGGTCTACGCTTTCAGTTGACATCGTCCTCACGCATTTGCAGGGAAGAGATGTCATCGAAGTTGCAGGCGATGCCCGAAGACTATTCGACACGGCGCACAAGATCAGCGCCATTGACCTCACGGTGACAATGCGCCGCGCTCTGGAAGTCTTCAGAGAACACGCGGCGGCAGTCGTCATCGAATGGCTCTTTGACATCATGCAGGTCCATATTGGAGGACAGGGCCAGATCCTACAAGAGCTGGTCGCTGCTGAATTGTTCGCCCCCCGCAAGCCCGATAAGCCACTGCACCCGGATATTCTCACCGCGTACCCTGAAGCTGAGAATGGAACAAGGCTGGACTGGCTGTTCTTATATCACCCTCGCTTATGGAAACGGCCTCGTCTCAACCTCAAGCAGATCTACGTGACCATCCTCACCCTCAGTCATGAGCATCGGCTGACTGTCGGTGAGTTCATTGTATCACTATTCATAGGTTCCCTAACATTCCTCCAGCCGTCCGCTATGCCAACGTCTTTCACCGCGTTGTCGACGCCTATCTCCTCATCGACCGCGAAGCCGAGACCTCCATCAAATTCTTTACCTTAGAACTGTTCACCGTTCCCAGCGTTGCAGCCGCAATGGTCCGCGACCAGGATATCCACCGGCGCCTCCTTCTGCTCATTGCAGCCTTTTTCACCAACCAAATATCGGACCGACGCATTGTACAGCCGCCCCTCGATACCGGGCCAATGGACATCGAGGCGTACCCCTTCCGGAGCAAGCGGTACATGCCCATCTTCTCGGACATTCGCTACCTCTGCTCCAACTCGAGCGTGCAAACCATAATATGTTCCAACAGTTCATACATGACCGAGTTCGCACACGTCTGCTCGCTGTTCGTCGGTATACAGCCCAACAAGCGTGCGACGGGCAGCCATGTCGAGTATGAGTCCGACTCGTGGATCAACGTGTTCAATGTCGCGCTCTCCCTCTCGCGTGTCGTCAAGGCATATGGCGAGGCTTACGGTCGCTGCTCTCCCCAAGCGCTCATCGACTCCATCCAGCTCGTCATGGGCCAGATCGTCGGTATCTGCTCGCTCGCAATCGACCGTCTTGATCGGGACCAGTATGATGTTATCCGCTTTCATCACGTCGAACTTGATGGCGTACAGTATATGACCATCGACTTTAATGTTCTCTCAAGCTGGGTCAGCTTTCATAATTCCCTCCACTGGCTTCTTGCGGAGTTGCTCAAGCATGTGCACCTCATGGGGCCAGAGGCGATGATGTCCACGCGGTATGAGACGCTTAGGGATGCGGTAGAGAGTCAGTTCCCGCAGCCGTCGTTTCTGACTATTATCGAGTTTCCTTTGCGAGGTCGGTGAACTTACAATATGGCCTTGCAACGGAGAAAATAACTAATAAGTTTGGGATAGTCCTCGCCTTGGTCGCCCAAGTCCGCGCCGGACTCTGGGTGCGAAACGGCTTTCCCATCCGCGGACAGCTGGTACACTACCGTGACTTTATGCTCCGTGACGTCTGCTACGATCAAGACCTCTACCTCCTACAGACTGCGTTAGTGTTACATGAACCCGACACCATTTTCGTCAGCATGCTTGATCGGTTCCAGCTCACACGATGGATGGTGGGGGACACAACCCACCCTGACTGCGACGCCGTTCAGCTCGCTGCTCTGGTTGAAGAGCTGCTCTATGCACTCATCTATCTTGTCGGCGACGTCACTAACGCGCTGCATTTACCCCTCGAGCAAGTCTGCAGGCGAGAGATCGTCCATGTCCTCGCTGCTGGACCAGTGATGTTCAGTGATATATGCAAGCGTGTCCCAGAGCGGCTGATCGAGGAAGCTGTATTCGAGCACGCACTCCTGGAAGTCGCCAACTTCAAGCCCTCGGAGAGCACGCATGATAATGGCGTATATGAGCTCAAAGAGGAGATGTTCGACTTGCTTGAGCCATTCTTCTATCATTATAACCGCGCGAAGAGGGAAGAGGTCGAGGCGATTATCAAGACAAGGCTTGCGAAGAAGACGGGCGTCAAGGACCCGGTACTCGTGCCCAATCGATATAATATTACTGAAGGACCTTTCGCTGTGCTGCAAGATGTCTTTCTCTCTCCCATCCTCCTCCGGGTCATGTTCTATTCATTGCAGAATCTCGTCGGATCAGCACCTATGTCTGAAGGCGCTGTATCGCTTGACGCAATTAGAGAACAGGCACTACAGCTTGTTATGGTTGGCCTCGTCCAGCTTGGACCCAAGTTTGCCACCCTGGCCATGGAGCACAAGTTCGAGAACCAAAAGACGCTAGTTGAGCTCCTATGCGATATCGAGGGGCGCGAAGATATGAACTCGTTCAAGCCTAAGATCGAGTGGTGCCTCGAGCAGTTCACCACCCACGTTCCCTCGCTGGTAGAAGTACGTAAGGTCCCAGTGAAACTTACTGGCGATTTCGATTCAACAGAAAAAAAGAAAGCTGCAGCCAAGGCTCGGCAGGCAGCCATGATGGCACAATTTGCGAGTGCGCAGAAACAGTTCCTTGAGGGGTTAGACGATGAAGAGGACGACGAAGAGATGGAGTCGGGAGAGGCGGAAGAAGACCTTGAAACTTGTATCCTTTGTCAGGAGAAACTCGATGGGACGAAGCCGTTTGGGGCTATTGGGGTCATCCATCCGAGCCGACTCATTCGACTCACACCTGCACCGACCATGCAGCATTGGGCAAACGTGACTTCAGCACCTCTAAGCCTTGACCGTGGTGAGAAGAGAGAATATTCGAAGGATGATACTGCGGACGATATGAAGGAGAACTTTGGCGCGTATCCGAAGCAAGCGTCCCGGTTCGGAACGTACGGTTCAACCTGCGGCCATCAAATGCATTACCACTGCTTCCAAGCGTATACTGAAGCCACCAGAACGCGTCACAAAAGCCAGCCCCAGCGACATCAACCGGAATGCCTCGAGCGCGGAGAGTTTGTCTGCCCTCTTTGCAAGAGTCTTGCAAACCTGCTTTTCCCTCTGGCCAAGCCCTCTTCGAAGCCCTCTCGCGTTCTTCCGTTGTCCGAATGGCTCCGTGCGCTCGGGATCGAACTCTTACGGTCGACTCCTGATCGGCAACTGGAGCGACACCAGTTCCCCACTGGGAGCGGAGAGTTTATGTTCTGGGCGGCGGAGGACATAGCGTGGCCGACAGACCCTTCTGCTTTCGTTGCTGGTGACGAGATTCCCAACACTGTTCGATCAGCGAGTAGGATGATCTCGAAACAGTCGAGGCATCTCCGCGACAGGCGAGAGCCTAGCATGGGTGAGAGGGGCATGGGGATATACTTGCCGGAAGGCCTCTGTGCGTATACTCTATGTACAATCGAGGTTGCTGCGAGAGGGATAGGAAAACCCGGCGAGACTGTTATCAATCGAGTCCCTGAAAGCTCGATGCAGTGTATCCGGGGTTTGGTTGCTACCTTGACGAGAATGTCAGAGCTGCAGTTCCGATCTCGCCAGGACAACGGACGTACCTCGATGCGTCTAGCAATCGCCAAGCGTATCCTACCAGAATGGACCAGAGAAGAACAATACCAGCACCCTTTATTATTGCGCGATCCATTGGCCCTTGTTTTTGAATGTGCCGCCACCTGCCCGGAATACATGCCCCAAATAACAACCGTGCTGTTCTACGTAGCCTTGGTTCGCGCAATGTTCTCACTCGTTACACTGCTCATGGCCACGCCTCACCAGCAACCAAACCCCTTACGAACAACCCAACATGAAGCGCTGTTTGGAAACGTCGCTGTATTCCTTCGGTCGGCAGCAAGACATTCTCCCGCTTTTGAGAGAGCCTCGGAAAGGATCCTCCAGCTCTATGGGGAAGGGCGTATAGAGCAGATACTCTACGCTCATACCCTACCCACCCTTCGGTGTTTCTTGATTCTCACCCATGCCGTAGCCCCGTGGGCCATTTCAGAGCAGCACCCAAATCCGTCCGACAACGAATACGCCAGAATTATGTCAATGTTAAATATCCCCCTTCCTGCAGATCTTCCAAAGCACGAAGCCATTCAGGTGCTGCTCAGTGGCTGGTGCGCTCACTTTGGGTCTTTTCATACTCTGGCGCCCAATGACTGCACCGTTACTGTCGATTACCCTGATGTCTACCACCTCGCTAGGCTTCCCCGGGTGCTTGATGCCCTTTGGAAGTTCAGCGAAGATGCACTAATATGCCACCGTTGCAAGACGGTACCACAGGACCCTGCGATTTGTTTAATATGTGGGACTACTTGCTGCCATCAGAGTCATTGCTGCAGAGGAAACGATCTTCGACAACGAGGAGAGTGTAACATTCACACTAGAGAGTAAGTGTCGCATGACTCCGTACATCCATCCCATCACTAAGTTCTCTCGTATAGGTGTTCTGGCCCTGTCGGTATCTACTTCTTGGTTAAGCGCTGTGTTGTGCTCTACCTATGGGCAGATAGTGGCTCTTTTATCTCTCCCCCTTACCTTGATGCTCATGGCGAGTTGGACATTGGCTTAAGGCATGTTAATCTCTTCAACATTTATGCTGTAAAGACTGACCTCCATGTTCGGAAGGCGTGGTCGCCGTCAGTACCTTCAACCTGTCCGCATGGAGGACATTCGAAAAACCTGGTTGACAAATAGCATTCCGTCTGCTGTTGCCCGACGAATCGAAGTGCAGTCGGATGCTGGTGGCTGGGAGTCTCTTTAGAATAGACGGCTAAGCTGTCGAGTAGTATCTTGTCTCGTGCAGCTCTCGTTATCTTGAACCTTTCGGTGCATGTGTATCCATATCCCTTGTAATCTACTCGTGACGGCCCTCAGTATTACTCTCGAATCAGCGTACAAGAGAAGGGAACATAAATGCGACAAGGAAACACAACAACGGTGATCGTCGATCAATAATCGGAGTCCATCATCCGGGTTTCTAGGAGAGCGATATCTATTCCTCTGGCTATTGTGCAAGACCAAACTTCAAGGCGCTCCCAATGATGTCGACGGCAGCCCATGTCTCTGCTGGTGATGTTGCTTTCTTCATTTGAATATACTTGAGTGTGTTACGGAAATGTCGGTGGATCATTTCCGGTGCTTGGACGCCTTCGACGAGACCGGGAGGTGCCCTTAGTGTGGGGTGAATATCGACATTAGAGATGTTATCGATGCTATTGCTGATCAGTTCGACGAGGCTGTTTACGAACTTGGGCGTGACCTGAAACGCAGGTAAGTCTTTATGGAATGGTCAAGCAGGGGTTATTGCTCACAGCTGGCACACCACGATCCATGTAGTACAAGTACTCGTCTAATGCATCACAATATAATTGAACAGTGACGATTTCCTCAATGGACGAGCTAGCGATGCGCAAGCATTTCTGTAGACATTCGAGCACTCTCTTGCCATCTTGATGTGGGTACTGTCGTTCAACTGTCAGCGCCGTCAAATGAAGGGACTAAAATGAGCGACCTACGGCTCTGGGTTGTTCCGTCGCATCATCAGCTCCTTCCTCATCTTCTTTCTTAGGCACGGGAGCAGGACTAGTGGGCCTATCTGCTGCAGGGAGGGCAGTTTGCCACCACAAATGGCTAGCTAAGTGCACAGCCGTAGCTTGGTGCGGCTTCTTAAGCAGTTTGGCACCATGCAACGCGGCCTTGGTAATCAACACATCATAGTTCTCCTCGCCGAAGACCTTAGCCCCTTGGAGTGTATTAATGATAAGGGTGATAGCTTGGAGCTGCGCCCGGCTCTCGGAGATATTGTCCTCGTACACGGTAAAGGCTTGCACGTAGAACTCGTACGTGAGCTCTTCGAATCCGCATTCATCGGTGATTTGTGCAGCAAGGAGGAAGAGTCGAAGTGCGATTGCAGGTGCTTCGACAGTACCTGACAAGACGGAGATGAGTTCGCGAATGAACCGTAAGAGATTTTCGGTCTTCGCCTCCCAATCCAGTTCCTACAGCCTGGTCAGCCAAGTCCCAAGGGAATCGAGCCCAAGTACTTGCCTCATGCTCCCGTTGTTTATATCTCCGGGCCAGAGCAATGGCAGCAGTGATGAGCGAAGGAAACGTGAACCGCATACGGTCGCCTCCACGCTCAAAGTGCTTCCTCGCGGTCCTAAACAGCTCATATTGGACATCGAGCTGTTCGGCTCTAAACAGGTGCACAATTCGCGCAACCCATCCTTGTTCCTCAGCAAGCTGCTCCATATCCGCAGCTGAGCGCACCAAGTGCCGTCCGTTTGGCGCATACCCTCCGTCGACTGGGGGCGGAGGCAGTAGTGTCTGGTCCTCGATCAACACCCGGCACAGCTCCAGGACGCCATCTACATCTTCTGGCGCTTCGATAACCGTCTCGTTCTTTAGTATCGATGAGATGATTGAGTGTGCGAGGGAGCGACGGGAGGCGAAGGGTTGCTGGTGTAGTAGTGGGACATAGCGCGGAAGGGCGAGCAGCGTTAGGACGGATTGGTATGAATTGATTGGCGCTACAAGGAGAGAGAGGAGGTTGCCCGTTGTCGCTGGATTATGGAGTTCCGGACTATCAGAAGGTCAGTTAAGGACTATAGGGATTCGGAATGGCACACTTGTCTCGCAACTCTTCGATCTTGGCCGTTGCAAAAGCTAGTATCTGGTCAACATATTCTAGTCGATCAGGATAGCAGCTGAGCGAGAGGTTCGTCAAAGACACGAGCAGCGCAGTCATGTCTGGTATTGACAAGTCAGGACGTGCCTAGTAAGATTGCATGTAAGCGAAAGATTCTGGCCCTAATGATCCAAACTTATACCTTGATAAGTTCAACGACTTGATGCCAAAATACCTCGAAGAGCTTGACATTTTCAGGAATACCCCTGAACCTCTTGGGTGCCCCATTAGTCTTCTCCGCATCCCCATTTGCGGCTTTCTCATCCGCAACAGTGGAGACAGAAGGGATAGTATTCCAATCATGTTCACTATCGCTCGTGGGCGATATCATACCCGTTCCACTTTCCTTCGCACGCTGCTTTTGCGCGCGCACTCGTTCAGCGAGGCGTTTGGCGGCCGCTTCTTCTTGGCGCTTAGTCTCCTCCGGGTCCTCGTTCTCGGCTTCCCGTGCGGCATAAGCGGCGAGACGATCGATCAAAGAAATGACAATTTGCTTAATGTTCACTTTTGGATGGAGTTGCGCGGTGGCGGAGAGGAAAGGTCCAAGGGAATGTAGGTGGAAATCGTCGGTAAAAACCTGCCCACCCATCCCTGTCACTATACGGCTTTCCGTTCATAAGAAGCGAACTCCGCACCTGAATCACGACTTCCATCAAGTACTCCTGAGCGATGACGTCCTTGCAATTGACAACTTGCTCCAAAATACTGGGAAGGATAGTCTGCTGGTACATATCCAAATCGACGCCGTCGAGCTGGCTGAGACGGACGAGGTTTGTTCCGACGAGGATGCGCAGATCGCGCCTCTCGAGCTCACGCTTTTCGCGTTCCCGTGAATGGCCTTGGTGTTGTAACCGTACCCAAAGCTTGTTCATCTCGATAAAGTTGGTAAGGACGAAGCCGATTGAATCAGCGAGGTTGCCTGCCGGGCTGTGGGGAGGGGTCAGCACGAGGGCGAGAAAAGGTGAGGAATGGCGTATGAGAGGAAGTCGTGAGGGTGGTATGTTCATTGGGTTTCTCCAGCCTGGACACGTACACCCTTCGCAGAGGACAAACTCACCCATCGTCCATGCCCACCGGCAAATGATCACGCGTCTGCCCAGACAGATAATGCCGTAGAAAAAGTCCTCGGGTGGGGTGCTGAACGCCGCGGGACATTTCCATCATATCCCTCAGGATTTCCTTGACTGGGGCTTCGGGGATGCTCATATACACAGCGCCAACAGTGATCATGAGGTACAGGCGGGGTACAATGTTTCCTGCGTACTGGACGAGTTCGTAGAGGTCTGCGAGGTGGTGACCGCTGGATTGGTGGGCATCGTAGAGGTAGTTTGAGAGGTGACGGAGGGCATCGAATATCGCCATGTCTGTAATTGCGTATGAAAGTAATTAAGACTGTAATATGAGCAGGAAGCAATGATTATGTTCACAGAGTTCGTAATACTGCTTTGGAGAAAGTGACGAGGTCCGCAGCTCGGCGAGCATCGTGCTCGCGCTCTTCAACGCGTCCATGAGTTGTTCTGATTCCTACATATTGTGATATTAGGATTACTGAGCTAACTACTTAGACTCTGCCGAGCCGAGGAAGGACTGACAAGGTAACGCTTCATCTGGACGACCTGAATCTTGACTGTATTGAGCGCGTCGGCGAGCACCTTCGCCTCTTCATTCCCGGGTACTGCAGGCGGCGGTGCGGGTGCCATGCTTTCCACTCTTGTAATCGCCGAAGAAAGCAGGGTCCAAGGTGACTATTTTTCCTTTATCTCTACTTTCGCTCGCTCGCCCACTTTGCAGATGCCCAAACGAAAACAAGACGAACAGGAGCATGATTCAGACTCGGATATCGTACGAAAAACATTTTATCGAGTGTCCAGGACTGGTCACTGATCACACCCCAAAGCACAGAGCATTGTAGACGTTGATTTCGAGTTTTTCGATCCGAACCCAAAAGTGGATTATATTGCGCTCAAGCGGCTACTGCAGCAGCTTCTCCATGCCGATGCAGCACTCTTTCAACTGCATGGGCTGGCCGATTTGATTCTCTCGCAGCCGTTGATCGGTACCACAATAAAAACAGATGGGATAGAGAGCGACCCGCTCGCTTTTCTCACTGTTCTCAATTTGCACACACACAAGGTAATCCCTTTCTTCTGCCTGGGGCATTTATTTTATTGACAGAGCTCGTGCAGGACCACCCCTCAATCCGTGCAATTGTCCAATATGTGCTTCAGAAAATATCACCAGATGCTGCATTTGCTTCCACACTGCAATCGTTACTACAGAGTGAAACCTCCCATGTAGGACTTATCATCGGTGAACGTGTATACAATATGCCGCCTCAAGTCATACCGCCAATGTACCGAATGTTGCAAGACGAGATCGGTTGGGCGGTGGATGAGGTGAGTAAATCGACGGTATGACCTGAGTATATGTTCTTATACTTGTGACTATGACCAGAACGAACCCTACAAATTCACTCACTACCTCGTCCTCTCCCGAATATGGCGTTGGACGGCGGAAGAAGCACAAACTGCGATGGAAAATATGCAACCTACCAACCCACTCACAAAGAAGCGTAAAAAAAAACATCTCGAAGTAGCCCAAGCGCTTCCGACGGTCAACTCGTATCACCCCGAGGACGAATGTATTCAAAAAGTGTGTCCATTTCTAGATAATAAAGAATACCGCTACATGACCGTACCCTCAAAACCTATATGCTACAAATATGGTGCTCAGCCTACCCACAGATCGCCCTCCACACGAGCAACTACGATTTTACGCACCACGAACCACGCGAGGGGCCTGAAGCGTTCGGAACGGACATCGGCGGACGGGCAATGCTCATCCCCGCTGCCAAACTAGGCGAGCTGGTACAGACGGTGGCTGAAGCCTTCCCGCAGCCTTAGCCGCGACCTGCAAACTAACTCGGGGCAATGTCTTGCATATCTGTCAATATTCGTAGCGTTTCTGTTATTTCTTTGTGTAGTGTCCCTGAGAGCGACATGAGAATGTGAGAGGCGGCGTTGAAAGGAATGAGGGCATACGAGCGCGCTCCAAAGCGGCTTTATACTCCGTGTTGGCGACTTGCATCTCCTCCTCGAGCTGGACGAACCGTCCCGCTTGCGTCTCTTCTGGCTCGAGGACGGGCAGTGAGTTGATTAGGAGTTCAATCTGCTTCGCTTTCCGTACGAGATCCACGACTAGCTCCTTTTTGTTCTCTACACGCCGCGAAACCAAATGCGTTAACAAGCGCATTCACAAAAAGGTAGGAGAATGCGCCAACCTCCGAAGACCCTTGGTGGGTCGACCTTATCCTTTGGTCGTGACTTTGTGAGTGGAACTTCTGGATCGACCTGCTTGAAATCCGTTCGTTGGGTGAGGTAGGATATGCTGCTCGTCATCATCGTCAGGAGCTGCTCGAGCAAAAATCACGTTCTCGTCATTAGCCGCGCTCCTGATGAGCGAATTATGTGGTGCTCGCCTGCTCAATGGCGTCCTGAAGCTGAGTAAGCCTATCCATGTTGACGGACAAATCCCGGTCGAGAGCCTGCTTAGAATCCCCGGGAGTGGTGTCCAACGACATGTCCCACGAGAAAGAGAACACACAAACAACCCCCGAGGCCACGCTAAATTGTTTTATATTGTTTCAAGGGCCACGACGAGTGTTCCGTCTCTAGTTGGTAATGTCTCACTCGAGAATTGACCGTCGAGGTCAAGGGCCAACATGTAAAGCCCATGCAAAGCCTTTTCGATAGGTTTACTCCCTATACTTACTCCCATTTGGAGCTCTTACCTCCGACGCACGTACCTGGACGTAATACTAAGCTCAAGCTGTAGATTCAACTGCAAGCCAGATGGCCAGATGCAGGACCTGTGGAGAACAAGCGGAAATAGTGACACGAATAGTCAAAAAATAATCTGAAACACCTCAGCGTATTGTTAGTGAGTTTCATTGTGATATCATGCGCCGGTTCGATGCCTAGTTTCAAACGGGCACTCATGGGAAATCGAACAGAACACTCAAAAGAACCTCGTCCATTCTGATGGAAAGATCACCTTCCTGAGACCTGCAATCAAACCGTATGATCTTGACTCGAGTACGAGCCTCTATAAGGATGCCCAGCAAGATGGCACGGGAAATCAAGCACACGACCAACGCTGCAGAGACCAGTACTACTTGATGGTGCTACTGTTGGGGCCGCTACAAATCGAAACATGCGAGTCCTTGTGGGCCCTGGGGGATCGAGTACATAGGTACTAGTTATTTTGCGCCTTTGCGCCATCCGTAGTGGGAATCAGTTGCGTAAATCATTGTATTTGGGCTTCCTGACTCTTATGGAGTCACTATGCGCATGGATCGGACCTTGGTCCCTTCTGCTTCACCCGTATTCGCTATGCCTGATCCAACGACGCAATCCAACTACCTCGACATATCATCGACTCATATAGTTCTTGACTGGGTTATTGACTGGAATGAGAAGTGCCTCACTGGCATTGCCACGCACCATTTAGTAGCACACACCGATCAGGTCAATCGGGCCGTGTAAGTTAACTGCTCTTGCATCACGAAAGACGGCTCACTTACTCGGTATGATCGCTTAGACTTGACACTGCATTTTTAAATATCAAGAGCGTCGAGGTTGGGGGGCGTGCAGTCGAGGTACTGTGCCTCGAAATCGTCCCACGCACTATATCCAAGTGGATCTAGTTTACTCTAGGAAACCACCATGGTGTTATGGGTCGCCCCTTGACCATTCCACTGTCGAATCATCTCTCCAAGGGAGATACGTTGACAATCGTTATTCAATACGCAACGACCAGTGGCTGCACGGCACTTCAGTGGATTGAAAAAGAGTAAGAGATGTAACCCGTGCATTTGCTTCTCCCTCGAGCAATTGTTAGTCAAACTGCAGGCAAGAAATTCGAATTCCTATTCTCACAAGCTCAGCCGATCTATGCCAGAAGCATGGTGCCATGTCAAGGTAAACGTATTTCATGTAATTACTTCGATATACTGATCTAGGTGTCAGATACCCCTTCTGTCAAAGTCGTGCGTCCTTCAGGTTGAGGAAAGTTTGGGCTATCACTTGACTGAAATTCAAAAATGTCACAGACGTACAATTCAATTGTAAAATCGGTTCTCCCTGTCGTAATGTCGGCCATTCGTGTCTCTCCGCCACCTGACGGCCCGATCCATGGAGGAAAAAGGGTTGGCGTAGAGGAAGTAGTATATTCATACAACCAGGTGAGCCAAGTGGAATCCCCTAGGCGTTCTCTAAGCCCCAATAGCCCGTTCCAGTTCCATCATACCTTCTCGCAATTGCTTCTGGCAACCTCACCTACAAAGCGTTCATACCCTCAGACGGGGCTTCATGGACAACTGGAGTGTGGACAGAACCTGAGATGATAGACGCTTGCTACTGGGAGTTCAGCCATGACACACCAAGGTGTGAAATATCCTAATCCTGGCGAGGTCTGTACTCACCGTAAAAGCAAGGTTTATTTCTGAGGCCGAAAAGATCCTCATTCCATACAAATTTGGGGTTTATGATATCTTGGTTTTACCACCATCCTTCCCATACGGCGGAATGTGCGTGCCTTCGCTTTCCCCTTGCACCAGCTAACCCAGCTATGGGCAGGGAGAATGCTTGTCTCACATTCCTGACTCCAAGTACGTTTCATGTCGCTATTTTTCATGAGTCTCACGTGGTTGTCCAGCCTTGCTCTCTGGCGATCGTGCATTGGTTGATGTCATCGCACATGGTGAGTGACAAGGAGTGCCATCTCACCGAAAGGAAGGCTGATCAAAGGTTCCATAGAGCTAACGCATTCGTATTTCGGGAATGGTGTCACGTCTGTCTGTCGTTTTACATTCTTGAGTGATGCTGATTGCAATTCTAGCCACAAGGATGCATCCAACTTCTGGTTGAACGAAGGGTGGACTACATACTTTGAACGGGTGCTTCAGCACGTTATCCATGGCTCTGCTGCTCGTGACTTCTCTTGCATTATTGGGGCAAAGGCACTGGCCGATGCACTCAAGGAATATGAAGATCGTCCAAAATACCAAAGACTCATCATTGACTTTGACTACGGAGAAGTAAGTAAGCTACTTGCCCTCGTCTCAAATACTGATCTTATGCAGGACCCTGATGGTCAGCAAGACCGATGTCAGATCAATCTTATTCTCATTATTTGTAGATGCGTACTCATCAATACCTTATGAGAAGGGTGCGGCCTTCTTGCTCTACCTGGGTGCGTTTTCTCCATTGGTTCGAAATGTCCCTTGATGGCCTATAGAACGAATACTGGGCGGACTTGACATCTTCTTACCATATGCACGAGACTATGTGCAGACTTTTATCGGGAAGAGCATTACTACTCAAGACTGGAAAGATCATTTGTATGCCTATTTCCAGAAGAATGGTGGAGAGGAGAAAGTCAAGCTTCTCGACAAAGTGGACTGGAATGTATGTCGACCCATTCTCGTGATGCAATATGTCAAACTGATCTTGTCATCCTAGGCCTGGTTTTACGGTGAAGGGTTGAAGCTTCCAGTTGACTTGCAATACGACACAACACTGGCGAAGCAAGCCTTTGAGGTATCTTTGATGAGATATATATTATGTCATTGTCATTGACCCCCCCCTAGCTTGCCGCTGGATGGGAAGCATCTCGCGATACACCTATCAAAGACCTCACATTCAAGGTCAGCGATCTCAAAGAATTCAATACAAACCAAATTAGTGTGTCTCCTCCTTCCTGTCTCCTAACAGGCTTTCTCATCGTTATCATAATAAAGTCGTCTTCCTTGAGAAATTGTCAGAAGTCCCCCCTCTCCCTGCCACTCACATCCACCACATGTCTGACATATACGGCTTTACGACTACAAACAACGCAGAAATCGGATTGCGCTGGTACGAATTGGCTCTCTCCAGCCCTACTGCTTTGGACTTCGCACCAGTGGCAGCCAATTGGATCATCAGCCCACTCAAAGGGCGCATGAAGTTCTGCCGTCCCATTTTCAGACTGGTGAATAAAGTGGACAACACGCTCGCCCAGCAAACGTACAAGGCGAATCAGACAAGCTTCCATCCCATCGCCCGCAAGTTGATCGAAAAGGTGCGCTCGATCTGGTTTCCAATAGAACCAAGGTACCTAATTCTATCATTGTGCAGGATTTGGGTTTGGATGAAGTGCGGCTGGTTGGTTGAGAGGACACATAATAACAGGTAATCGGATTGTGGGAGCTGGGTATAATTAAAAGTCCTCCAGCCGAGATGTATCAATGCATACAATAAAGAAACTATCGTGTACAAGTGGCAGAAACGAAAGATGCAACACATCAAACAAAAGGCTAGGGGCAGAAGTTAGACGAAAAAGGACATAGCACATTCAGTTAGTCGGGAGAGGTACGGAACGTCGAACCGTCATAGCAGCGCAAAACCTGCTTGCGACGGCGTGCAAGAGAAGCGAAAGAGAGCCTCCGAGGTATTCCGTTACCACTGGGCCATTTCTAGAGCATAGTCATCATTCGTAGTTGTTCTTAGTCCCCGCCTCGCCCGGAGGGAATAATCATGTCATAACGGCATCGTCGTGCACACCGTGCGATCATCAAAAATCGTCCCCTTCGTTATCCTTCCAAACCCCCTTGACACCTCCACTCACTGTGCGCCCACCGTGTTTGGCGCGCATTGATCGGCCTACTGTCGTCTTCCTCTCTCGCTTAGGGACAATGGAAGGCATCGTTGGCCGCTCCGAGCTACCTGCTTCGGCGCCGCTCGAATCATCCGTCGTTGGGCTGTCAGGGAAGGGGTACCCCTCGACTCCCTGCTGAGTTGCAGCACTGGGAAAGGGAACCTCATTGGATGGTATATGTCGATTCCGCACGGGGGAGTGTTTGATCCTGATTGATCCTCCGCTAGGAGGGCTGGTGCTCGTCGCATGTCGCTTTCCCGAAGAGGGGACGCGCATTGGCTGGGAGTAATGGGGGTGTATAGGGAGAGGTTGAGAAGGCGCTTCTAGTCCGACCGCGTCCCGACCATTGGGGGCAGATTTAGGTGGCAAGCTCGGCGGGATCGAGGCGGGGGTCATGGGGTCCGTCCACTCATCCTCATCTACTTCTGCGTCATCGTGTGTGCCAATCTCGACGAACGTACGCGTGGGGGCAGTCCCACCGGGCGCACCAGGTCGGAGCGTATCCCTTCGGACGAACCCACCGGGTCCTTCGAATTCGTCGTCGCTCTTCGCACTGGGAGTTTTAACCGCGTCTTCCTTCTCGACATCAATTAGCGCATTGTCTTCTTCTTCTTCTTCTTCTTCAAGCTCCTCATGTTTCTTATTCGGCACATCAGGTGAATCAAAAAAGGTATCACTTGAATCTTCCACAACGCCCGAATTGACGTCTAGTTCGGCTTCGAGTTCCGGTTCGGACACGGATTCGATATCAAGGTCGTCAGAGTCATCTGGCCACACAGGCGGTTCGTCCTGGATTGAAAAAATAGGTTTGTGGGTCTTGGCCATCTAGAAAAAATATCAACACATGAGGTTCATGATCTAACCGAATTTTGCATCGAGCCACTCACATCTGCAACCCTAGCCCTAAAGTCCTTCCAATCACTCTCATCCTTGCATAAAAAGCCCAGAAGCATACTGGGGTCCAATCCGGAGAGCGGCATCTTCCGCACACGCTCACAATGGAACGTCTTGAGCTCCTGAGGCGCATATGCTTGGGCATAATGCTGCTGCACGGGGTCCATAGGCGACGTAAAAGCGTTGGGAAAACTCGGCGCTGGTTGGCTGACTATAGACGCGCGGAGAGGTGACGAAGAGCTCGGGGCGTGCGAGTGCGAAAATGTCTGGGAGCGCGACACCGACGAGCCGGATCTTGTTGACGAAGGTGACGTAGTCATCCGCCTGTGTCCTCCGCCATGGCCAGTCCGTGAATCGCGATCTGAGTTCTCCGGTGTAGTCTCAGACGGCCTAAATCGGCTGTGACTCGCGCTACTGTGGCCGTCGTCTGTGAAGTCGTCCGTCCCGACATTGCTAGGAGTCCCAGGTGGGGGCGGCCGGAGTGGGATGGTGGGCCGCGCGTGGTGGGGGTCGAGGTAGAACAAGCTTTCCGCTTGGGAGCCGACAAAATAGTACGACGAAGAGGGGCGACCCCCTGCTATTCCCACTGATTGAGGAAAAGTGAAGAGCATCTAATAGGAGAGTAAATAAATTGGAATTGGAAGAATTGGGGGAACGCCCAAAAAAATGGCCGCTCTCGCACCTTGACTGTCTCGTAATAGATAGGGTTGACATTATCGATACCCAGTCGGATGCCAATAAGCACAAGAACAGTCTTGTTGCCCCATTTGCTCTTCTTGCTGCTGTTGGAGTTCGCTTTTGGTGCACCATTCTGGACGGAACCGAGGTTGGAAGCGAGATACACCTCACTCTGATAAATCACACTATCCGCCGCAACGCTCACAGCAATGCCCGCCTCCGGGAAGTCGTGCGCCAGCCGTCGGATCGCGCCCGCTGCGGTGGAAGGCCCAAACCAACTGCCGACCTCCTTGCCCAGTTCCTTGCCAGCAAGCGCCATACGGTGGACGCTGAACGGGCAGAGCGGCGAGGACGAGTCGAGGAACCACGTGAGGATTCGGACGTATGTGGCATACTCAGGGGTAAACGTCGGGTGGACAGGTTTGCGCCAGTCACGCCCCAGATGGAGGTGAACGAGCGCGTTGGCCAAGAGCGATTGACCGGTGCGAAGCATACACCCCCAGCCCGAGTCGCTCGTCCATCCCTTGTCGGGGAGCGACCACCATTTTGTCTTGCTGGGCGAGGGCGACGTGATGACTTCTGAGATGGACGGGATAGATGGGCCGCCTCCTGCGACAGGTGTGATGGGGTCGAGTTGTTGAAGCGAGGTGTCGCGGATGGGAGAAAAGGAGGTTCGGTAGGTGCACCAGATGGAAGATGTAAAATCGGCGTAGAAAGAGGGCGGCCAGGAGTTGGCAGATTTTGTGCTCGCAACGGAGACTACTGAGCTGCCTGCGTTCGAATTGATGGATTGATTTGAGGCATTGGAATGTATGGTAAGGTTCTGGCTCGGAGGGCGAAAAGAGGAGGGAGAAGAGGTATATTCCGAGTCGCGCCTGCGTTCTCGCTTGGAAGTAGGAGTAAAGGTTGGTTGGGACATCGGAGTGGTTGGTGATGGCGGGGGTTCGTGGCCTGGGTGCTGTACGCCCATGAGCCAGATTGGTTCGCCAGACTTGTTGGGCTGGGCGTCGCTGTCGAGAATAAACCGCATTGCCTTGTCGAGGTGGCCCTTGCTGTGCCTTGCAGCCGTGAGGAGCGCGTTTGGCTGCTTGGCCTTAGGCGAGCCGGCAAGGACCTGGGAGGCAGATAGGGTCGACTGGGAGAGGAGGTTTGGGAGAGATAAATCGGTAGATGAGCCTGAGAAGGTATGAGATAGCCATCCTGAGAGTCTCGAGGGGAATTCTGAGAAACCCTTTGTCGATGAGGTTGACGATGACAAAATGTCAATGGCTGCTGGTGTTTTTGTGCGTGGACGCGGACGAGCGTTCGCAGGAGGTTCTATGATGACCGGTGGATCAGCCAGCTCCGGATCTGGAGGCGAGCTCAGCGTGTCTGAGGCCGAAGGACGCTGTGATGCGGGGTTGTCGGGGCTGCGCTGCTTGCGGTTGAAGAGCCTGCTCGTCTTCCTCGCTATTGGTTTCGACTTGCCACTGTTACTGCTCTCCCCCACCACACTTGGCGGCGACGATGGCGACGGCGAGGATGGAAGACCTCCGACAGCGCCAGCGTGGGCAAGGACTGCATCCGGAGAAGATTTGGACCGATCGCGGCGGTCGACTCGCAACAACTTATTCAGCTTGGATGGACCAGGCGACGTGGGGCGTCCAGACGGCGACGACGAAGCTGAGCTCATTTTCTAATAATGGTCATGGTCCAAGCTGCTCTGCCTTGCTTTGTGCTTTGACACCCACACACCCACGAACACCACATGGACACGGCGTTGAATGCCGCTGCCGCAGAGTCCATGACATTACTATATCAACGTATCTACGTATCTATTCCGCTTCTCCCAGTTTTCAGACGTCATTTCATAGTGCCAATTTCCTTGCAGCCTCTGGCATGGGGGTAACGCTGACGGACACCTTGATGACAGAGTCATAGCGTATATGCAGATCGATAGAACAGTCCTTATGCTCGTCGCCTTTTCCTTGACCACTTTGCACTCATTCGGAACCATCCTATGCATTGCCAAAAAAATTTGAAATTTTTTTGGAAAATTGATGGTTTCAAGCTATAAAAGGTTTGAGTTCTATAACTAGGGAGGCTCGATATACGTCTTGCGCTATTGAACATGGTTCAACGAAACCTGGGGCTTGCCAATATCGAGACAGTACTCAGATTCAAGCTTA
>WNFL01361338.1_pt2 | contig 23893 bp, 34 predicted proteins | sample 5400361 | NCBI WGS metagenome assembly WNFL01 (sample SAMN13153351, study PRJNA577476) | soil metagenome | isolation source: 40 cm soil on Douglas fir-dominated hillslope | place: USA:California | collected 2013-09-17
ATAAGGTGACAGGGCATGTCTCTTCAGTTTGCGAGTTGTATGCCATCACAGAGGCGGCTCGGCTATGCCAAAGCGGGATACCATTGACCCATTGATACTCACCGACCACCGGCAGCAGGAGGTGTATCCGGTTGTCCTCTACGAAGGAAAATATCCCTGCAGGTTCAGTTTGAGGACAGACATTGATCGCAGAGACCAATAGAAAATTAGATTGGGATCGTGCAGAAGTTACAATAATCGAAATATCGGAAGTGACCCTACGGAAAGGGCGTGATTATCTGCAGACCTCACGTGCATAAGGACACAGTCATGGACAAGTAAACTGGTAATTTCTATTTCCTCATATTAGAAGGAAAGCCAAGTCCTTCAATGTGGGCGAGCCTTAAAGGTCAAGGGATACCTCAGTTCGTAGCAAGTAGGATGGGATGGGATAACCCACAGAAGACAAGAGCCGCTACGTAGTCCCTTGACCACAAGCCAAAGGGTGATGTAGGAGAACAACAAAGCAAACACTGGCTGATCCCTCTCCCGTTCATCGCCAACAATTTGCACGCGTTCTGGGACGACCAACTGGTTCAACGCCGTGGAAGTAGTCCAGCAAACCTCTCACTCGCGACGCCAACGCCGACTGTTGCGCCTAAAGAGAAAGGAAGGATATCGAGCACGGAAATCACTAGTGTTGTGTAGGTATTGTTCTACCAATTCTACACTCTATACACGCTAGTGACGCAACCTCCAACGACAGAGCAAGCACCGTGCAACTATGTCCCTCTCGAACCTCCGGTTCTTTGCACTCTCAAAGAGAACAAGAACGCCTGTCCCTCATTCTTCTAGAACACCGTTGCTTAGTATTCAGAGGTTTCACGTCACTCTCAATCACAAACCATTACGCTCAGTTCTTCAGCCCATACATCCTTTACTCGGCAAATCGGCACATCGAGGGGTCCCAAGGAAGCGCTTTATTCTGGTCTTGCTCCCCTTCATATTAAGTGGTGGTTATCTATACATAGACCGAAAACGCAACAAACCACCAATACACGAGGTCATCGATTCGTCATCCTTTATACCTACCCATGAGGATCCACTGCTACCTCTTCCACCCCTCGCGTCGTCTCCGCTGGAGCCTAGTATCTATAACATCATCGCAGACTTTCTGCGACGGAAATTGATTGAACCGATACGAACGGGCCTTAGATTTCTTCACCTCATTTGGATATTCGCACCGGTTGTTATTGTGGTACCTTTACTACTCCTAGGCACAGTCGAGGATGATAGTACCGAGCGATGGGGAGCCCTGGTCTGGTACGACTTCCTGGTTTCTCGGATGCAGAAGGCAGGTCCAACATTCATTAAGGTGAGGTCTTTCGGTTATCTTTCCGTATTAAGGCTAACATCGAAATAGCTGGCGCAATGGGCTGGGTCGCGGCGGGATCTCTTCTCCATGGAGCTGTGTGCGCGACTCGGGACCCTCCACTCAACGACTAAACCACATCCACTCTCGCACACCGTCCGTATTGTTGAAGGGGTGTTTAATAAGCCATTTTCGGAGGTGTTCGAGACGTTCGATCCTAATGTTCTCGGGAGCGGAGCAATCGCACAAGTCTATCGTGCAAAATTACGCTCCAATCTCCTGCCTCCTTCTTATCTTTCTGCTAAGCGCAAGGCGCAATTTATGACACCTCTGGACCCATTTCCTCCTCCTGCACCTGTTCCGTCGGCGTACGTAGCAGTGAAGGTTCTCCACCCGAAAGTCGAAGACATGATTCGACGCGACCTCTCAATCATGAAATTCTTCGCGCGGGCTTTGTCAATGGTCCCTTCTCTTAGCTGGTTGTCACTCGATCAAGAAGTGGAAGTATTCGGCTTTATGATGTATGACCAACTCGACCTGAGACATGAAGCTCGTAACCTCAAAAGGTTTGAAGAGAATTTCAAGCTCCGACGGGCGGCCATCTCTTTCCCTCGACCATTAGAAGACTACAGCACAGACAAGTTGCTCTTGGAGGAGTTCGAAGATGCTGTCCCTATGACTGCGTTTTTGAGTAATGGCGGTGGGATGTATGAACGACAAATAGCGACAGCTGGACTTGATGCTTTCCTCGTATGTCTCTCACTTTTGTTCAAGAGCAGCCTTTTAATCACTTATTTCTAGAATATGCTTTTATTGGACAACTTTGTTCATGCTGATTTGCACCCAGGAAACATCCTGGTCAAGTTCTACAAACCTACCACGCGCTTCGTCCTTCAGTCCATCGCGGCCAATCTCTTCAATACAGCGCAACCTATCGATCCCGTCGACGAGAAGGACGCTGAAGCAACAGTGAAGTTGTTACAACACCTCCGAAAAGGAAAGCAGGAGGAGTGGCGAGCTGCGCTGAATGCGCTGCACAAAGAAGGCTATCAGCCTGAACTGGTGTTCTTGGATGCCGGTCTCGTCACTACCTTGGGTGAAACCGACCGTCGCAATTTCCTCGATCTCTTCCGCGCAATTGCAACGTTTGATGGTTATACTGCTGGAAAGTTGATGGTAGAGCGTTGCAGAGCTCCTGAACTTGCACTAGAGCCCGAGACATTTGCACTCAAGATGCAGCATCTTGTGCTTTCGGTGAAAGCTAAGACGTTCTCTCTTGGGCAGATTCGTATAAGCGATATCCTTTCGGAGGTCTTAAGGATGGTTCGTGAGCACCACGTCAAAATGGAGGGGGACTTTGTCAATACTGTGATAAGTGTGCTTCTGCTTGAAGGCATTGGAAGGCAGTTGGACCCTGGAATGGACCTGTTCAAAAGCGCCTTGCCTATCCTTAGGCAATTGGGCCGCCAGGTATCTGCTAAGGAGGCTATTGCAGAGCTCCCTGGAGGCAATTTCGGTGCCATGCTCAAGGTATGCATCCCTGCACTGAGGAGCAACAATACTGACTCGCCTCCTTCGAAGTTCTGGGTCTGGTTAGAGGCCAGAGAATTGATATCTTCCGCCTTGCTGGACGTCGACAATCTGATCGAGCTGGACTGGTACGTACTTATCGTCGTTGTGTATTATGGGTCTGACGGTATTCTTGGCAGGTTGACCCCAAACGTCTGACGAGTATCGACAAGACCTGACATGGACAGTAATTATGCAGTAAATTAACGCAATCGCATTACCAGGATGTCAATGTTTACCAGGCCGCAGTAAATACCACGCAATATAATACGAAGTTGTTTCTTCACCGGCCGGGTTAGGCAACGAGAACTCTACCAGGTCTCGTTTACCCATAAAACGTCTGCCCGTAGGGGGCCTACTTGTCTTGTGCAACTCAAGTCCAGCCAGGTCACGAAGGCCCTCCTTCCCATTACCTCATCTGGGGTGACTTTACGGAAGGCCAGGATACCCACGTCTTTCAACATAGAGGTGATTGGTCAGCTCAGTGAGACTTATAGGGCTGGCGGAACGTATTTTGACAGTACTGTGAACGTTAACACCCGTGCACCCCCATCTAAAACCCCACATCCTCCTTGTACTTCCTGGTGACATACACTATCACCCATCATCTTCCTGTTTGTTATTGGTATTATGTGTCTTGGGTTTGTCCTTCGACATTCCTGCATCACACAGGTGTCCCTCCTCTTCCCCATTTGTTTGTTGTGTATCTTTTTACTATAGCTTCGTGCGATACACACCAGTTAAGCGCTCCCTATGAGGGGAGGTCCAACTCAGGCACATACCAAAATTAACTTTGAGCCAACCAACTCTGGACCTCTCAACTCGCCTGCCATGCGACACCTGGACTACCTGCAATGGGTGATAGCTGGCACATTCGCTGCAGCTGGCACGCTAGCTTACCAGGTGCCTGTGAGCGACAAGGACGATACGCGACAGACGTGCAGTGGCATGTACGGAGGAAGTCCTTCGCACATTAATGGCAAGCAACTCTCGTTGCTCTATGTCTAATACTCAAATGCTTATATTATTGTGGTGTTTAGTAACTTTCGCCGCCGAGTCGCGAGGCGAAGTGGCCATGGTCATCTACGAATGGCAGGATGTCATATATCTCGGGAAACAAACGTCTACAGACGAGTACCTTCCCGTGCGTTGTCTTATGTTAAAAGCCCACTGCTACGTAGACCACTCTAATGACTTCGTGGCAAGCAGAAGACGTACATATGCACAAGTGACGCCATGATTGGCGGAGCTTTATCGTCGACTTACCCAGCGGAAAGAGCCTCAACGATACGAGTATTTGGTCAAAACGCGTCATTTTCGGATCCGGTCAACCTTCCACCAATGTCGATTTCACTCCCTCAAAACTTGCCGCTAAGGGGGGTTCTCCGGCCATAGGAAGTTCTGGAGATAATCCAAACGGCAACCCTACGCCGCGCAATGCGGATCCCGCAGCCTCCTGGAAGAGGACGCCAACCCCCGTTGCACAAGAGAACGAAGATGATGATGCGGGCGATGAAACAGGCACCGTGGTCCATACTCTGGCGGATTCCACCTCCACTCCCGACTCCTCGACATCAAAAAACACTCTGAATTATGCCGAGCCGGTCATCTACCCTGTCCCGAAGACTGGCTACTACTGTGTGGCCATCATTCCCCTGACAGTGACGGACCAAACCAAAAAACGATTGTCCGAGCGCGCTCCAACGGACGTTCCAACCCACCCGACGTACGCCGGTACCATCCTGTTCCGTAATGTGTTCAATGGTCAACTGCCGGCTGCTGAGTATCCTAAGGTCAACTTCTATCTGGCCCTCACGATCGCTTACGTCGTTTTCGCCGGTGCTTGGTGCTACCAATGCGTCCGGCATATGTCGGACCTCTTGCCGATCCAATATTACGTCTCGATGTTAGCTGGGTTTTTGGTTCTTGAGATGCTTGCCAACTGGGGTGAGCGAATTGTTGACACAAATTGTGTATTGCAATGTTAATGCTAACGGGGCGGTCAGGGTACTACCGATATGTCAATGCCCATGGGACCGGAGTGTCCACTACTGCTTTCCTGGTTGTAGTAACTATTCTCGACGCGGGGCGCAACGCCCTGTCGTTTTTCCTACTTCTCGTCGTTTCGCTCGGTCTCAGCGTGGTTCGGGAGAGTCTGGGTCCCGTCATGCTTCGTGCCAGGATTCTTGCCGGTCTCCATTTCACCTTTGGAGGTACGCCTCCGAGTTTTTCGTCCTCGAATTGACTGACATATCTGGGACAGTCCTTTATGCCATCGGTCTCGTGTACCTGGACATTGAATCCACCTCTGCCATAGTGTTACTTAGCTTTGTGATGCCATTGGCATTCACACTCAGCGGGTTCCTACTTTGGATCATGCACGCTCTTGGTGCAACCATCAGGGAACTTCAACAACGCAAGCAACGATACAAGCTGAGCATGTTCAAGTATTTGCAGCGCATTTTGATAGGCGCACTTGCCGTCATCGTGGCATTTTTCGTGCTCTCTTCGATGTCGTTCTCTGACCGGTTGAGCGAAGGTGTGCCATTCATCCAATGCCATCCTCTAATACAACAGCGTATTGATTTTATTCTTCTTCGTAACTAGACTTTGCACCCAACTCTTGGCAATGGCGGTGGTGGCTTATCGATGGCTACCTCGCGATTCTTTATTTCGCAGTCTTCGTCTCCTCGGCCTATCTCTGGCGTCCCACTGGCTCTAATCGACGCCTCGCAATGTCAGACGAACTCGCACAAGACGAAGAGGACGCCGAAGATTATGACTTGGACACTCTGGAGTCGAGGGGGCAACCGCATCCACTCAACGCCGACGGTATCCCTCAGGCGCTTCCTGGAAGACGGTCATTGGGTGACGAGGATGTGGTGTTCGAGATTGGCGAAGAGAGGGAGAGCGACGACGAAGAGGTGCACAGGCCCACGCCGCGCTCAGGCCGGCCGCAAAGGCGGGACGATCTCGAAGGTGGACGAGAAGAAAGGGAAGGGCTGATCCCGAGCTGAGGGCGGTACGCACCCGCGAAAAATTATACTGATTGATCGTGCTTAGAGGGCTTGGGGCTGTGATCACAATACGAGATAAGATAAGCATCTAATTTACTAACTTGTAATGTACCTTGCGCCCTATGTTCGTGCTTCGTGTATTCATTTATTTGTCCTGGGAGGCGAGCCTGCCATAGCGAATCCGAAGGCTTGAAGGTAGGTGTGGCAGTGGCAGCGGCTTGACATTACGGGTCGGGTGGAAGGTGGCCAGGTTACCTCCTTCCCCATCCGCGTACTAGGTGGTCTAGTCTTGTAAGCCATTTATCGATCTAATTCTCGTGCTCTCACAACGATTATCGCGTCGTTTACAGATTTTCTTTATTCGGTCGACGTTCAACGTCCCCGTTCCTGGATGCCAGCCGCCGTGGCAGTCATCCAACCATGCGCGGACTTCAATACCCGCTCCTGTACAAGTGGCTACAACTGTACAAACCTCCACGGCCCGGATAGTTTTTCAGTATCAACGGGGTGAGCGTGCTGAGCGTGCTGAGCTTTTTGGGTCTTGTTGGTAGACAGGCACTAACGGGTTGTACCCTTTATCTACCGTCTACGTGGTCACAGGGACCGCAACGTCTGCCTTGCATTCCTCGCAGAGCTCCCTTGCGCGGGATGCAGCTACTCCCACGAAAGACACGATGTGGCAAATTTGGACGACAAAGAACTTGCACCCATCGTTCAACAAAAATTACAAGAAATCCAGTCCTGGATTACCCGTACCCAACTATGGTACCCTTCCACATCCTCAGTTCCCTTTGCGCTGGCGCAACCTCCCATGCCATATGGATACCCCCAGCCACAGGTGCCGTATCCTGCAAAAACCCAAGAACCGCCAAAGAAAAGTATATCTTTCGCTAATACGGACCCCAGCAAGGTCGTCGAATTCAAACCCAAGGGTCTTCAACTCCTTACGCCAACTTCCCCACAGAGCCGAGAAAGCTTTGCCAGCGTTCCTGAGGAGCCATCCGCGTCTACCATAGAATCTGCGCAGGATAACGCGGCATTCGGGACAAGCGCTGATTGGACGAATCTCGATAGCGGAGATTGGCGGATCACCCCCGAGTCCAACCCAGGCACCAATACCTGGGGTAAACCACCGGAGGAGCACAATGAAGAAAATGGGTTGACGGCAAAGTTCGACTGGGCAGAGGACGTCGAGCGAACCTTCCCCATAGATGCGGCTTGGCCAACTTCCGAATGGGATCGGGAATCCCCCGGCACACCCGAAGCGAGCAAGCAACAACCTGCTGCTCAGATTACGAAGGATATAGTAGATGAATGGGTGGCCGAGAATACGTTAGGTGGCGGTGGCTGGTTCGTGGGGGATACCGCAAGTGGCTGGGACGATCCACCGACCGGAGACGACTGCTGGGGCATTCCTCCTAGTAACGCGACTCGGGATACCAATGGTGCCAATGAGAACGATTGGAACACTGTACCCTTGAAAGGCAAGAAGGTGAACCCGGTCGCGAAGAAGTTCCCACCTACGCCGAAGCCCAAGGATAAGGACCACAGGCCCCATAAGGGGCCGGTGGAGAAGGATCGGAAGGCCTCGTGGAGAGGCGGAAAAGAGGAAGAACTGATTTGGAGTACAACCGCGTGGAATAATACCAAGAAAGGAAAGAAAGGTGACAAACCCCCTCCGACGCCTGCTGCAAAGCCGTTTGCGAACACCAGCACGAAGATGAGGCCTGCGAAAGAAAAGCGTCGCGACCAAGCAACTGGTCCGAAGGATGTGTTCACCGTCAACCGCGTCACTCCGTCTTCATCGTCCGCTGCCACCCCCCAGAACACAAGGAAGGACCAGGACGAAGATCCCGATCCCGATTCGCTCCCCGAACTCCCGCCTGACCTTAAGGCTAAGAATTATCCTCCCGAATTCGAGATGACCCTGCGCCAGGGCATTGTTCCCAAGTGCAAGATGCCTGACCGACCGTCTGTCGCCCTACTGCCCGAGAACACCAACATCGACAAAGGCATGAACTGGGTGAACAACAAATTCAAGACGGTACGGAACATGGACACCCCGAAGGGCTTTTCGGAGCGCAAGGTTCAGATGGAGGAGACGAACGGATGGCATCCTACTATTGTCAAGCGTTCCAACAGCAGAGCCTCCCCCCCAACTGAGATCAAGGTCGAGAGCTGGCCCAAGCTCGGCAAATGAACAATATTATGAATCTGACACAATGGTAGTACCTACCACCCCCCCATTATATCAGGCAAATCAAGCCTTGTCATCATTTATTCTCGCAAAGCGACCACAACCGTCTTGTGATCCCCGCACTTCTCGAATTATAGGAACTGGTCTCATGAACTTGGCTGACACGTCTTTGCTGTCACTGCGACTAGCAGGTCAACCTCCCATATGCCAATGTGCAGCTAGGCACTACTTGATGTTTGAACAACTCCGTTTTAGTATCTGAAATGTCACTTGTCTTCGAAAATACTACTGTCCTGAAGTTACCTAGTACGAAAACGGTTCGAGTATTTCCTTGTCTAACAATGACGCGCTTAGCCCATAGACGCCTTTGTCTTGCACTTGGTTCGTTCCACTGAAAAATGGAGAATGACGACGTATTCGACAGCGTAACATGGGAGACACCCACCGTCTCAAACGGTTACGACGCGACGCTCATTGAGGCCTCAGACGTCGACGACATTCCACGCTCCGGTCCGGGCTTCAGGCACCTCGGCGACGATGGAGGGCCGCCGCACGAGCCGAAATGGGAAGGATACCTCATTATCCAGGTCTTAGACCCAATCAAGGAGCTCGACGGCACCAAGGATATGTACGTGTCCTATCAGGTTTCCGCTAAGGTCTGTGTTTATCTGTATAAAGTGCATTGATTGGGCTGATTAATTTAATCTATTTAGACCAATCTACCCATATTTGCTACTCCAAACCCTTCTTCACGTCGCCGATTCCAGGACTTCGCCTTCCTCCGCGACCACCTCGCTAAAGACTTTCCTGCTTGCGTGGTTCCGCCAGTACCTGACAAACATCGCCTAGGTATGAATTTGCGTCTTTGAGGCAGACTTATACCTTACAATTCACCCAGAATATATCACCGGTGACCGATTTAGTCAGGAGTTTATCGAGCGGCGAAGGCAGGAGTCAGTAGCCTCCATAGATGTGAATTATTGCGACTTCTGATACAAGCGTCCTCTCAGCTTGAGTAGATTTGTGCAGCGTCTTGCCAATCACCCCACGTTGCAACGCGCAACCCTTCTACGTGACTTTCTCGAGTCGACGGAATGGGTGCCTATAGTTTCCCTTCGTCTTAATCGAACCCCCTTGACAATTTCTTTCAGAACGTTAAGATGCACCAGCATATCGCCCATCCTCCTGGGCCTGACCCTGCACCCACACTCTTGGACAATATATCGGACACTCTTCTCAACGCCTTTGCGAAAGTGCGAAAGCCGGATGAACGCTTCCTGGAGACGCGCGATTCGATCGACAAGTTTGAAGACAGCTTAACGGGCATCGAGCGGACTTGGGGCCGTGCGCGAACACGAACAAGTGGTAAGTCAGCGTTCTCCACCCCACAACCTTCTCCCTTGTCGTATAGCATGCTCCTTACCTTCGGCTATTATTCATAGCTAACGATGAATCCCTCCAAGACTTGGCCTCGGACTACCACGACATGGCAGTGTCAGTACAGGGCCTCGGCTTCCTCGAATCAGGCATCACAGACCCTCTAAATCACTTCTCAAATACGTTACTGGAGTTCTCGGCTCTACTCAGACACACTGTGCGCCCTCCCTCCGCTCCCCCCGTGCCGTCTCGCGCCTCGTATAGAAGGTCACCATTTAACGTTAACCTTACTCTATCCTCGCTGTCCTCCTATTTCTTCTTCCGTACCGCCGCTTCTTCCACCCCACAGACGCACGCCTCTACCGACCCATTCCTCGCCCACCTCCAGTCTCTCCTTGCATACTCTCAAGCACACAAGGCCGTCCTCAGGCTTCGAGACCAGAAGCAGCTCGACTTTGAAGAATTGTCGGATTATTTGGCTACCGTCACTGCTGATCGTGACCGGCTTGCTGCTATGATCTCCGGGCATGTCATAAGCTCTGGATTGGGCATCGGGGCATATTTGAGGGACAGGGTGGATGCGCTTAGGGGAGCAGATGATGATCGGAGTCGAGTTGAGAAGATGCGTAAGTTGGATAGCAGGATCAAGGAGGTGCGATTAACTCTTCTTGGTATCGCATATATCTGACGCATGCCCTCCATAGCTCCAAGACGCCGTAACTACTGCCCACGAAACCTCTGACGCGTTCAACGAGGAAGTCCTCCGCGAGAACACGGTCTTCCAGTACGCAAAGGAAGATGAGATGAAGCAGCTGCTCTCCTCGCTCGCTGATGGGCAAATTGAAATGTATCAGGCGGTACGTTCGATCATCTTCACATTTTTCGAATTCGAAACCTGGCTCATCCGGTCACGCAGGCGATGGAGGAATGGGATCGTATCATCCCTATTATCCAGCGTATTCGCGTCGACGTCTAATTTGTACCCATAATACTTTGGTCGTGTAACGGACTTTTCACATTCGACCCCGAGCTGCATATCAGAACACCCCTGAGCATTCAAAAGACATTATCCCCCCGGTTCTTCTATCAAGACAAGCTGGTATTGTTGCAATGTGGAGTGGTGAAACGCACATCAACCTTGACCTATGACCTATGCTAGCTGAGAAGCGACAAGCGAAATGTAAGCACATAACCAAGACATGAAGACGAGAACCAGGAGTTTCAAGGAATACCCTGCATGGACAGAGCATGAAAATGGTGTCGCGTCCGATGCTTCCTCTCCATCGGCGCATCGGCACCTTAGGTCGCAATAGTCTTGGGACCTCCGTGCTCCCAAAGGCGTCGGTGGTATCGCAGGAGAAGCATGGACTGCGCCCCTTAAACCTGACCAAATCAACGCAACTCAACTTCCGTGAAACTACCGAAGCGTGTTGAGGCCCTTGACGAAGAGAGTCGGGTGCCGGTATCCATCGATATATGGTAGCGTAGCACCAACATTTATAGGCATCGAAGTCAAGTGCTACGATTGGAGTCAGGGGATTGGTATGCTACAGTGTCAAGAATCAAAGAATCAAAACAACCCGACGCCTTCGAGTTAGTCGTCGGTGTATGGTACAAGATAGCTATGTAGGGACGAAACGATGTGGATACTTTCGGTGAGTAGACTTTGAATAAATAGAAAATCCAACGCGCAACAATGCACTCAAAGACGTGGGTGAGGGACTCGTAGATTGAGCTGATCTTGCACAGACGGCGCAGGAACCTCAGGGTGAATATACGATAGTCTGGTATACGAGATCTCGATAGTCACCTCCTTCAGCGTGCCTACCTCCTGGCTGGATCAAGAACGGCTTGTTGGAGGTGACTACAGGAACTCGAGGCGTTCCTTCCCAGGACAAGTCGGTAGTAAATGATAGGTCACCCAGTGATGTTGTTGAGATCGATGATGGAGACGTTGGCGTCAGATGCCATAACGGGTGAGGGTCAGAGCGGAGGCAGCAAGGGTCGGCAGTGTACAAGGTTTGGTGCTCCTGTCCTACCGAACCGATTAGAGAAGAAATCCCGAGATCATAACTTGTGGGCTGAGTGATGACAGAGGGGGCCATGACGATTGGGGACGTGGTCATCAAAGGGCCCGGCTGGACGGCTTGGAATTGGAATAGGAGCACTTGAATCACTTGTCTTTGCGGAGATGAGAGGTCGTCAATCAACTCGGCGATGATTGTGAGAACTTCACCCTCGGTGCCTGGTGATGGTCAAAACGTCGGTTTCGAGCTGAAGAGATGAGATGAGAATAAGACATACCAGGGCAATGGAACCTGTCCTCCAAGAAGTTTTCCATGCAGAGGATCCGTATGACACAGTTGACAACATCAACCTTGACTGTTCTCGAGTCTCGACCATCGAGGTAATACTCGCTTCGATGAAGGGGGGCATTATTACAGTCCACAAAGACAGTAATGACGACACCGGATCCCAAGGGATAATACTGGCCTCCGAAGGGTAGACATAGTTCTGACGCAAGCCTGTCGGTTGGTACCTGTATCACCACAGGATGAGGGGTTGCCAAGCTGACGACAACAGAGTGATTCGGGCCAATAAGGGACTTCGTCGAAGGTCGGAGGTCAGAGTAGCGCAAGAGACACAAATGCCTCTCACCATCCCACAGCAAGAAAGCGAGCTGGTGTGGTCGTGGTAGAGAATTAAAACTTGACGAAAAGGGAGACGGAGCACGGGTAGTCCAGGGGTTTAGCGTAGAGCATGCCTCGCCTGAGTATTGGGCATGGGAAGAAGGAGGTCTGAAAGTAAAACCTCCGGCAAGTGATGGAACTGCTCTGGGGAAATCAGAAACAGAAGTGTGGCTGATTTCAAGTTGTCCTTTAGGTTCCACCACCCTTCGTCGCTCGCATGGGCTACAAACGAGGTAATAGCCTGTGAATGTGTCGCGTAAATGAACATTCCAAGAAACCCCGAGCGTAAAGAAGCAGCCTTACGAGCCGTGCCCTTCCAGCTCTTCTTCAGCGTTTGCATGCGAGAACCGACCTGCTTGCGGCGTCGAAGGGCTCCTGTCTTCTGCAGGATATACTCCGAAAGCCAGTGATTACGGTGTTCCCAGCGGCGTTTGTCCACTCCAAGCTCGTCACATGGAGGATTGAGGTCTTCATATTCGATCAGGCCTGGAATGAGATGGTGAGCAACATTGTTATGGACAGATATGTTATGGACAAAAGGATCACTCAATCTTACCTTGCAGAAATACCTCTTCGAGATGAATTGGCCAAATCTCCTGACCATCCCCGCCTTTTTTGCGGCCTCGAGCACGCGTTCCCAAGGGGTCCTCCTGCATCTCCCTTGTCACTCCGCCCAACGGGCTGGCGGATTCATGACCGGAGACTGGAGGGCTCACTCGGTTGGAAGGAGAAAAGTGATGAGTAATAGGAGTTGGAAAGTAGCCAGACAAGGGGGTTGGTGTGGATGTGGCTGTCGAGTCCAGGCCAGAGGTATAAGGACAAACGTTCTGGGAGCGAGAGCGCTTGCAGAGAGTACGACCAGGGGGCATGGGAGAGTTCGTGAGAGTATAATGGCGACTGAGAGGCCGCTGGGTCTGTTGTGGGATGGGCAGAAAGTCTGTGTCGGGGTCGGACACGAGTGGACGCTTTTATGAGCATGGAGCTCGATCAGTTGACCAGTTGACTTGGGCAGGAAAGAACAAGTGTGGAATGTTAGAATGCTACAAGAACAGGGCTCCGAGGGTTCGGTTGTTCGACACAGAACGAAGTGCGATCGTGACTGAGAGACTGAGACTGAGACGGTCAAGGAAACGTCGCGGTCTACCTTTGTGCATAAAAACGGCAGCCACTGTTCGCTGTTCGCTGCTTCGTCGTAGTCCTGACACTCCTGACACTCAATCGGACATGCCGTCGGCTACCACTTGTGTTCCCCTTGTCGTACAAGGGAGACAAGGGAACATGAGTCCCAGCACGCACGAGTGGTTCTCACTGACCAAGCGTTTCGCGTCCGAGTCCTCGAAAGCGGTCGACTCAAAGTGCGTTATGGATGTCAGCGTTCACAGCGTTCCATCCATCCAGTCGTCGCAAATAGTAAACAAAATTCGCCTTGAGTCTTCTGACGGAAATTCATGGCCTCGAACTGATACTGCAAATGGCGGAGGCCGTACACATGACTTTATGATGTGACGTGTCTGACGTGGTCAGAGCAAACTGGATGCCATTACTGTAGAGATACCATGAAACACAGACCAACAAGGACCTAATGTTGATTGCAAACGAAAGACCGATCACTCCTCCTTTAGCCTCCATCCGCGACACAAACCCAAAAGGTTATTTCTGCTGGTTTTTCTGTCCGAATTGACCAGGCATTGCGAAACTCCCGCCAGCGTTTCCCGTACCTAGCAGATTATCCAGACTGCCAAAAGCATCCATCGAACTAAACCCTCCCAGCATAGCAGATCCAGGTGCATTAGGGCCCGAACCAACTCCACCGGCTCCACCGATCCCAAAGTTCATCCCAAAGTTTCCTACAGCTCCAGGATCGCCACCTCCGCCACCTAAGCCACCAGGCCCTAGACCAGCCGACGCCATACCCAACATCCCCCCTGGTAACATGTGGTGCTGTTGTTGTCCGGGCCCTAACATTTGCTGAGATAACTGTTGCCTTCGTGCTAATTCTAGGTGCTGTCTCCGCAATCCCGCAATCATTTTGTTTACTTGTGCGTTTCCTCCTATACCACCCGCGGCCATGCCCATGCCAGTAAACGCTCCAAGACCGGTAGCGCCAGGCGTCAACTGCGGATTTCTTGCATTCGGATTGATACCAATATTAAATCCAGGAGTAGATCCAGTCCCTGAATTGGATGCACTATATGCCCGAGCGAGCCGCTGCCGCTGCTGAAGAGCCAGTTGATGTAATTGTTGCCTCATCATATCGTTCGGGGTAGCCCCACCGTCTGACAGCGTCGAGACAAGACCACTTGCAGCAGTAAAGGGTTGTTGGATCCCACTGGTCGATGGGACCCCGAGTGCCTGAAGAGGGTCAAAGTCTAGCGCGCTCAAACCGGTGTCACTCGAGGTTGCAGGTAGTAGAGGTTCTGCGGGTTTGGTTTCTTCCTTGCCCAAAGTAGTCGCTGACTCCTCCTTTTGTGGAGGTTGGGCACTGCTGTCGGCTGAGGCTGACGGAATGCCCAAAGCAGCGAACAAATCGGAAGTAGTCGTTGAGTCCTCGTTCTCTTTCTTAATTTCAGGTGCCCCAGCGATGACACCTTCGGCAGGGGAAAACAGAGGGTCGGACTTGTCTGGAGCAGCGGAGAATAAGGACTCGACGTCGACGGCTGGACGAAGGCCAGTTTCGTTATCGTTAGCACTGGGGTTGGTGTCAAGTCCTAGATCCATCCCACCTCCCGCACCCTCTCCGAATAGATCTTGGTCGATTTCCAGCGGATTCTCAGCGGTACCATCCCCAACAATCCCAGCTATCTCGGCAGCAGCAGCAAGTTCGCTAATTTCATTCATGGCTATTTGGTCTTGTTCTGCTTGGACTGCTGCCATCAAGTCAAACAGCTCATCTCCTGCCCTTGGATGCGCACTCTTGGGTGCGAGGGTCACGGGAGATGCCATAGAAGCGTCGACGAAGGATGTTCCAGTCCCACCTTGCGCAACCCCATCCACCTTTGTTCCATCTAGCACAGTTGAACCATCCAGCGACGGTAGTGCGCGTAGAGACGCAGATGATAGGTCCAATTTCAAACCGAAGGATGGGCGGTTCGATCGATTGAGTGGGGCGAGAGATATCGAACCAGCGCGGCGCGGACCGGCCGGTACAGCAGCACCCGAAGGAACAACACCAAGTGGGAAGGTGACTTTGGTGGAATCTGTAGATACTAGGTCTTCAGAGAGCGGCATGTCTCCCAGCATGCCTTGGGTCTCTTGCGGTTCCGTCTTGACGACAACTCCGGCAACGGCTTCTGCTTCTGCTGTGTCGATTTCCATACTGTCGGTGGTTTGTTTCGCGTCGTGCGATCGTGCTTCTCCTTTCTGGATAATCACCCAGGCTTCCTTTTGCTTCTCCCTTTCCTTCTCCGCTTGTATTTCTGCATCTAGAATTGCAATAGCTTTCCTCTATTACACCGTCTAAATTAAACTTTCATAAATAGAACGGTCTGGAACGACTCACCACTTGGACCTCCATAGAATCAAGAATGTCGTTGTATCGTTCAACACCACGAGACCAAGAAGAGACCAGATGCCGCGGAGGATAGGGTGCATGCCTTTGGGCCCCCCTAAACAGCAATAATGAGTGACCATTCTATGTTGGCGCATGGGTGGGCCTCACAGTTTCTTTACATCCGAGTAATGATTTACTATTTGAGCTAGTGCTATACCAGAACCCTGAGAAATAATGGACCACAGAATGAACAGGGTATTTTACAACGGAGCCCCCATGCGAGGGCTGTTAAGGAGCATGTCAATAGCACCGTACTCACAATCAAACACTCTTCCAATGCCCTGACTTCGGGACCTAATATCTTGGACATCATTGGATCTGGAATTTGGGGCGCTGAAACTGGGGTGGAGGCGACAGTTCCGCTTGAGACCGTCGACTTCTCTGGCGATGAAACGGGTATTGGAGGTGGTGGCATAAGCTCTGAGGCATTTCCAGCACTTGCTCGTGTAGTCGCCGCCGTCGTTTTTGAAGCCCTCCTCGCTCGTGGCGCCGTTTTCGGTGGCATCGCGCCTCAACTTAGCTTGAATCAAGGGGAAGGAATTCGCACGAAACCCACAATTGGTTGTTATAAACTTTGGGGTTGTATATGTGGCAACCGGAGGACTGTTGGAAGAATTAGGCAAAGCCGTGAGGACCAACTTGAGACTGGCTTCATCGCCACCCAACATAAAGCCGGATATATGACCTCGACTCTGCAGTATTGGTGATATCCTGGGTTCCTGGGTTTCGAAAACGAAGGTGAGCCAAGTTTACTTCAGCGAGGGAACTGGATTCAACATAAGACTCACAAGTGCTCCAGTCACCTCTTTCGGAGGTGTAGTTGGGGGGGTGCAAGGAATCGTCTTCAGAGTCTTATCTCAGAACAACATAGCTGGTCTCCTTGTCCTTCATGTGACGCCAGATTGATCTGAGTGGTGCATTCAAATCTTGCTTCGATGGCTCCAGGCTGTTTGAAGAATATAAAACTCTTGAACACCTCGGAGCCTGTGGGGTATAACGATAGGAGCATTGAAGGGAGTCCGGATACGGATGGGATAAAAGCCACCGGAGCGGGCGGGGCTCGGAACGGCCTCAGAGGCGTAACGCTTGTACGGAAGCACCAAATGCTCGGCAAGGAAAATGAAAGAGACGAAGATTAGTCGTAATTATAAAGCCTTGGTAAATATAATGCATTCGATTCCTATCTTTACAATATTGTTCGCAGCTCAGATCAAGGGTTTGGGAGATAGCCGGGTTCAACCTCCCCTTGATTTGAGAACAACTCGCGCGGCTCCTCTTGCCTGTAGTAATGTGTAAAGTCTAGCCAGAACAGCCGTTATAATAATCTGCCAGTATCGACTTCAAGTTCCCTCTCGAGTCCGGTCTCTCACTGCGGTTTCGGTCGATGATCACCGTTTTCCTCCGAAACAAGGCCCAAAGGAACCAGGGAAAGCATCACTGCATCAACTGGCCTTGTGTGAACCGCGTGTGGATCGAATCAACTTCAAACGCCTTCCAGTGCTGCAAACACGAGGCAGCCCTACCAAAACGCGTCCACCGTCACTCGAGTCCATGCGGTGTAATACATAAGCTCAAGACAGCGGACCGTACTCTGTACTCCCTAAGCCTCCCCTCAGCCCTCGCCGCATAGTGACGCGCATTTCCAGGTCTGTTCTGTTCTGTTGTATTCGTTTCTGGTAAGTGTTCGCTGTGGACGCTTCAGTACCGCATTGATCAACTATGATTGGTGGACAGTTTAACAGAGAACAACTGTACACAACATGTCAATGGCAAAAAGCTCCCTCACATACGAATGGACAATAACGGGTGTCGCAGCTCTCTTCGAGAATACGTTAGTGCCTCACCAGATCACACTAGTACTCTTTGCTCTCGCAGCATGATTGCTAACGAAAGGCTCAAGCAAATCGTCGGCTGCGAATGCAGCCCCGTTGTGTAGTCGCGCTTTCGGAGGAGGGTGGGTGATGGCCATATCCAGGTAGGGGACTGTTCGTTGACTTCCTTTCAAGTCGATGGCGGCTCTTCTTCCACGCGAACAATGGCCGACCCGGATTTGACGGTTACGTTGGAGTATTCTTGCAATGCGAGGTGTGTGTCTTACCTTCTGGATAAGACTCCTTTCACTTATCAGCTGTCCTAGCCGACTGCTGAGGAGAAAAGGTATTCAATCCGCACTGCGATCCGCGGCACATTACTGACTGGGTTCTAGATCCGATATTATGGGGCGATGGAGCCGCCCAGGTCGATATTCGTTTACGGTTGACCTCCAGACGTCAGTAATTCATACTCTTGTGGGCTCACTGATTGACAGGACTCAGTGTCGATGGGGAACAAACATTGGTTACCGTTTCCACCAGAGAGGATGTGATATTCACTCACGAGGTATATGACCCAACCGCTGATTTACCACTCGTGCTGATCTTATACGATGATACAATAGAAGCGGCAATGGGGATGGTAAGGTGGTGGCTCCTGCACTTGGTTTGTTACTCAAGTATTTCCAGGCCCGACTATGCAACACGCCAAGATGTATTTGAAAGTTGTTTGGCTGTACGTCTCTCCTTAACCTTATGATGCCCTGCCTTGAGCTCAAGCTCTGGAAGATAACGATGCACGACGCATTCGTTCTCACCTGCACAATCCACGCAATACCACCGACACCAGCTCCATCCATTGGTCCGTCGCCAGCTATATCCTCCATTACTCTCCCAGCCTATTCAGAATCGGCTATTGTGCACGGGAATAACAATCTGCCCGCCTCCCTCACCGAGGTTCTTCGAAAGATGGTGGACGACTCTAGGTAGGTGTGATTAGAGAGGACCAACGATGTCTGACATAGTTGTAGTATCTCCGATGTGCAGTTCGTCTTCCCGAGATCGACCAGTCAGGTATTGGTAGGGCAAGACAGCGAAGGTGGCACAAAGTTGCACGAAAAGGACACCATGGATAGTAGTCAGGGACATGGGAAGATTCGCGTGATTTGGGCGAGGAAAGACATCTTAGCGTTGCGGTCAGAATACTTTGCAAAACGTACGCAAGGCCCTGGTAGATTGGGTGCTACTAACTTGCACCGTAGTATTCGCCGAGTCTCCTATCAACGGTCCCAGTCATATCACGACCACCTCGAACGTAGTTGGTTCAGCCCCTGCCAGTCCGGTTGCAACAAGAGAGGAACCACCCACGGTGAGTTGAAAGCACCCCTTCCAAAGTCGATGTCCAGTCAACAGCTTTCAGGCGCTGCAGTACGGCGCTGAAGACGAAGACGGCGAAACAGACGTAACCAATCAGGCTGGCGGATATCACGCTGACTACCGCGATCACCATTCCTCGCACTCGTCATCACAGAAGAAGAAGATTATATATGTCAATGACATCCCATACTCCACTTATCGAGCCCTGATCTATTATGTGAGTGGCCATGTCCAGCCCCAGGAAACTATCTTATCATGCTTGAAGCTGTATACGGATAGTATTGTGTTTGCGCCATTAGCATCTCAGTTTGATGCGCTACAACTAGAAGAGGATAGCCACCCGATAGGTGGGCTCAGTGGTCCGACCAACCGATTGGATTGGTTGAGGATATGGAAGAGTGAGAATCGTGGGTACGCGATGCCATGCTCCGCAAAGAGTATGTACGCGGTCGCAACGAGTATGTTCTCTCCACTAGACTTCGAGAAACGACCATAACACCGGATAGGATTCAAGCTCCCGAACCTCCGACGCCTTGCCTACGAGGTATACGTATCCAGAACTCACAGGTAGCAGTTCGAGTAACTAAACCCGTCATTCACGCAGTTTATCCGGAGAAATCTTACACCAGGCAATCTGCCTTTCGAATATTTCGACTCCTTCACCGCCGCCCACAAAGACCTCAAGGAGCTGGCGCTACAAGGAATGGTCAGCCATTGGGAAGATATACAAACCGGTCCGGCGATGCAAGAAGTGTGGGCCAAAATTACCCTAGGAGAGATGCCATTTGCGAAAGACTGTGAGCAACTTCTTTCATCGCGTCTTCTGGAACGCGGATTTAGTTCTTGAGCTTGCAGTGCTACCATTGCTGGTCAATGCGCTCGCCCGGGTTCCCAGATGATGGCGACGAAGAAGGCGGTCTTGCAAGTTTTTCTGTGCTGCGCATCAAGTCCTGGGAAAACCAATGGCTAGTCGTGTCTGTATGCTTTCTTTTTATCACGGCTATACTGCAGTCGTCGTGTAAGAAATATGTCTGTCTTCTTCCCAACTTGTACAATGCAAACAGAGACATCGTCATTCCATCTCCGCGAATGGCACCCCTCTACACTGTGGACGGCAAGTTCATATCAGAACACTGGTGGTAGAAGGCAACCGTCAAGTGCATCTTTCGGAGGGCTTAGAAGCTAGGGGTAAGACCCTTGGCACAATGGCAACACACAATGTCACAGCGATGCCAATTCCCAGCGAATGCAAGAATGGCGAGTGACAGAGAAGGCAGCTGAATGTACGATATATTACGTTGTTGGAAAGGAAATCGAGCGAAACGGGAAGATATTATAAACGATACATTGCCCGCAATGCAATGCATATAGACGGAATAATGTGACGATAGCGATGGGAGGGGATAGTACGGCTAGTCGATGACAAAGCCAAATGGACAGGAAATAGAAGGACATCAAGCGATGTTGGATTTATGTTTCTGAGGGTTGGGTGAAGGTGGGCTGATTGCCTATTGCTGATGTCAAGTGTGAAGCGATAAACGACAGAACCGGGGGATATATACGGGAGAGGAAATCAATGCACGATTGATAAACACGGTGATTGAGTCTAGACAAGATGCCATATCTACTAACCACTTCCTGGTACAGTGTAGGGTCGCCTCGCGTGCCCGTTCACTCCTCCATCGTACCCCCTGTTGTAGGCATGGTAAGCCTCAGTTTGGGGAGGAAGAGATGGGCTGTGTTGAATGCACGGATTGGGATGAAAATATGGACCCGGAGCATATACAGGTTGTTGAGGCGGCATTGGTTGCTGGGAGGGAAGGACAGGATACGGAGCCGTGACAAATGATGCTGGTGGATGTGGCGGGTAGGCGACAGAGGGGGTAGAAACTGGTCCCGAGCTTGCAGCACGATGTTCATACAACACCCCCGTATTACTCTTGGCGCTCAGGTACTTGTCGATAACCTCTGAAGGATAGACAAAGGTCATACCACCATCTGGGGCTTGGTAGTATCCGGTAGGGCATACAGGTGCATGCGGCCGGTGTCCGGTCCCGAGGCCGTACCCAGTATGTTGTACTTGGCTTTCTGGATGAGGGCTGCCGGCGGCCTGGGAGTATGGAGAGTACACCATCGCGGGAACAGGAGCCTAAATAACGTTAGTTCAAGAAGGAGGACAGTAAGAAGGATTCGCACCCAATAACCCATAGCGATTCCGGCAACTCCATACGTGGGGCGACCAATTGCGGTGTATCCGTGGTTAGGGACTGTATAAGGGACGGTGGAGGGAGGGTAGTAACCGTAGCCGGGAGAAGGCGTGAAATAGCCTTGCTGTTGAAGGTTCGGAAATTGGCGAGGGGTGATTTGTGCTGGCGAAACGGCTCCTGTACTAACAGCAGTAGTGGATTCAGACGACAGGACTGGAGTAGAGGGCGCGAATGTAGGGGTGTCCAAAGCCTCGGCATTTGTCATCGCGTTCGAGGCCGAGGGGTCTTGCTCCAGCATGGGTTCTCCGACCGCTGGGGGTGGAAGGTTCAGGAGAGGTCCGCGTTTGGCGATCGAAGGTGAGTAATGACGAGACCTCGTAGTTGTATCACCAATGTTGTAGTCGCGACCTCTTCCATTCCTGCGGACTCCACCCTTACGCGGGTAGCATTCTTTATACCTGGCTTTGAGCTTGAAGCCTTCGAGCTGGATATGTTCACCTCCGTCCTGTGAATGCTTTGAGCCACCGAGTCAAGTGCTGATAGGTGCCAGAAAAACTCACCAACGCCTCCAAAGTTTCCTTGGCACCACGCTCCTCTTCAAAGTTGACGAAACACGCAAGGAGGCCATGCCCACGATACGACATGTACTCGACGCTTGCGACCTCTCCAAACTTCTCAAAGGTTTCCTTAATTTGCGTCTCCATACCAGCGTGGGGAACTCCGAAGACATAGAGGGCTTTGAAGTCGTGACGGCCGACCTGGCCGCTGGAGTGGTGCTGCGGGTAACCGGCTTCTGATTCGGAGAGGAGCGAGGCAACAATTGCGGTTACTGTGGCGGACGCAAAAGGGAGAGTAGGTTCTACACGGTCTATGATGACTGGTTCGTCGAGGGTATTGTGCTCGGTTTCGATGACCGGGGATTCAATATGGAGAGAGATTGGTGTCTCGGGAGGTGGCGTATCTTCGGAGAAGGACCGAGCGTGCATCACTAAGGACTCTTTGTTGGATTGGAACTCTGGGTAGGTCTTAGAGTTGCCTTGTACAAGTGGCGGGAAATCGGTGATCGAGAAGCTCGGAGGCTCCGAATTGCCGGACGAGGCGTGCCTTGAAGTGTTGAACCTCTCTACGCATTGCTCTTGTGGAGAGTGGAGGCCAGCGGAGCGTCTAGGGCCGAGCGGGATACCTTCCCTACGGTCCATTTCGCCATACAAGAGTCCCTTCCTTGAGTTGAGCAACCTCCCTCCTCTGGGCCCGCCCCGGCCTCTCACTGCGTAGCCGGGACTTCTGCTATGGAATCCAGGGCTGAAGCTAGTGTCGGATGGGTCACCTCGATGGTGGGCCCAAGACCAAGAGACGTATGGGAGAGCAGTGAAGACGAATTTGGCGGTCTGAGAGTCTTCACGGCAGACCCAGCGACACTCCCAAAGCCCTTGCGCAGCATTGTTGGTATGTGGCTGGGAGTAAGGCACCAAGTCGGTGTCGTAGATATCGTAGGAGCTTGCGCTACTATTTAGATCGTTGTAGGTGGAGACTTCTTTCCATGACTCTATAGGGCCAATTGCCTCGCAAAGGGTCTTGAGTTCTTCGCTGGTGTACTGGAGGTTGTCGAGTAGATAGCCCGTTCCAGAGAAGGGGTCTTCGGGATCGGCAACGGTCGTAGGCATGTTGAATGGAAGCTTTCCATCCGCCCCGACATAAAGATAGCTAATAGGGATTTGAGAATGAGCATGGTTGCAAGGTTGATAAAAAGGCGACCCGAAACATACCCATCGGCCTTTCTAACGATCCTCAGACTTTTGGGGCGATCACCTTCCGATTTACTGTCCTTGAACGAGAGGAGTAGCGTCCTGTGCGCTCGGGCGGGCTCCAAACGAAGTGGCTGGCCATTCACAGTGATATTAGAGTTGCAAAGCTTCTTCGCATCTTCCTGGGACTATGAATGAGGGACAAGGTCAGCACTGAGCTATACTTGTTGGCAAAGGTCCAGACTTGGAAGGGAAGAAATGAGGATGCAATGGAGGCCTATGTGAGCGCGACGACATTCAAGATGAGCCGCGATCAAACAAACCAGTCGGGAAGCGCTAGTGAGATATGAAAACATTCAAACAGCACAATGAAGTAAGCGATATATGGAAGGAGAGCAGCGACTGACCGTGGTGTGGATGAAACCGGCCTTGTGATAGTACTTATCGTCGATCAGCTTAATATCAGTGACTTGTATATTAGCCTGCTCTTCCACGGCCGCTTGAATCGCCTTGCGAAGCCTGACAGGGTCCTGGTCATTGGGCAAGCTGGAAAACACAAACGGGTCAGCAATCGCAATGCACTAGCAACTGACAAGGTGCCTGAAGTTTCGTAAATAAACGGTCTGAGGGCGTGCCATCGGATTCATGTTCGACGTCGAGGAGGACGAGGGCCACACCATCATCGCGCCGGACGGTGCAGACGACTGTATGACAAGCGCAAAGAGGAGGGTTAGGACTCACCTAGCAGCGAAGACGCAGTGAGACGCAGGGATACGCATTTTGCCACCCGGCATGCTCTGAGGCTTTGTGGGGGTCATGGGCGGCGTCGCAGACATCGTCGAGGCTTGCTCGGGAGGCTCTGCCACTTCTGCGACAGGACTGATGGGGGGTTGCGTGGCGAGGGGCTCGAAGCGGGTTCCCCATTTGCGGGGGCTCACCGTTGTGGCAGTGGACATGATGGGGGGAATGGTACAAGTAAAGCTGATGATAGAATATATTTTC